>Ga0065714_10002350_pt1 | contig 26311 bp, 26 predicted proteins | sample MisRhiReplicate2_FD_59101 | JGI IMG/M metagenome (GOLD analysis project Ga0065714, IMG submission 59101) | Miscanthus rhizosphere microbial communities from Kellogg Biological Station, MSU, sample Rhizosphere Soil Replicate 2: eDNA_1 v2... | ecosystem: Host-associated > Plants > Roots >... | reverse complement strand
CTGAGCAGCAAGAACAACCTGCCGCAGCTGGCCCGGCAATGTTTTGTCGACACCCTCGGGTGCGACCCGGACTGGCTGCAACTGGCCGATCAAGATTCAGGGCTCGACTGGCGACATATCGCCTAGCCCATCTACTTAGCAAGCGGAGCCCATCATGGAAAAACGTGAAGAACTCTACCGCGGCAAAGCCAAGTCGGTTTACAAGACCGACGACGCTNACCGNTTGATCCTGCTGTTTCGCAACGACACCTCGGCGTTCGACGGCAAGCGCATCGAACAGTTGGACCGCAAAGGCATGGTGAACAACAAGTTCAACGCCTTCATCATGCAGAAACTCGAAGCCGCCGGCGTGCCGACCCAGTTCGACAAGCTGCTGGGCGACAACGAATGCCTGGTCAAGAAGCTGGACATGATCCCGGTCGAATGCGTCGTGCGTAACTACGCCGCCGGCAGCCTGGTCAAGCGCCTGGGCGTGGAAGAGGGCTTGAAGCTCAACCCTTACACCTTCGAACTGTTCCTGAAGGACGACGCCAAGGGCGACCCGTTCATCAACGAATCCCACGTCGTGGCATTCGGTTGGGGCACCACCGAGCAACTGGCCCGCATGAAGGAATTGTCCCTCAAGGTCAACGAAGTGCTGACCAAGCTGTTCGACGACGCCGGCCTGCTGCTGGTGGACTTCAAGCTTGAATTCGGTGTGTTCAGTGACGGCTCCATCGTCCTGGGCGACGAATTCAGCCCGGACGGCTGCCGCCTCTGGGACAAGGACACCAAGAAGAAGATGGACAAGGACCGCTTCCGCCAGGGCCTCGGTGACGTCATCGAAGCCTACGAAGAAGTCGCCCAGCGCCTGGGTGTGCCGCTGTAATCGACGCAAGCATCTGATAGCACGGAAAAAATTTCGCTCGGGGGTTCGCTTCCGGCGAATGTGCTGGTATGATGCGCGCCACTGGAGAGATGCCGGAGTGGCCGAACGGGACGGATTCGAAATCCGTTGTACTGGCGACAGTACCTAGGGTTCAAATCCCTATCTCTCCGCCATTATTGTGTATGACTAAGCCCCTGAAATGGTTGAACATTTCAGGGGCTTTTTCGTTTTCGTCATCTGTCAGTCTGGCGTAAATCCTGTGGGAGCAAAGCTTGCTCGCGATTGAGGTAAGCCAGCTAACAACGATATTGGCGACTCTACCGCTATCGCGAGCAAGCTTTGCTCCCACAGACTTTATCTCTAGCTGACAAGTATTATCCCTAGGCAGGTTCCGCATCCAAGCGTCGCGCTATGACATCGAGCACGTCGCAGCCATCTCTCAAGGGAATGCAGCACAGCTGTGCAAAGTCCTGGAGGACCACTGAATCACTCGGAATGTCTCCTCGCATGGCGAGGTTCTCTAAAAGCTGGGTGACCGCACGAATTCTATAACCCGCCGTGTCGAGCAGGATGTGCAAAGGCGCAGAAGTATCGACGAAGAGGGGTTGATCATCGGCATTACTGGTAAGAGCCATGTATCTATTCATTTTTTAAATTCCATTTGATTAAGGACCTTCTTAGTCGTCGCCAAACGAATAAGGTGGTAGCTATACGCGGGTTGGCGAACCGGACAAATAGAAAAACCGGCAGATCCGAAGATCTCCCACGCACAGCTACCGAAAAGCAGCATATTGCGCACGGTAGCGTTCCGCAATCCGTGAGAGGTTCCTGCATATTTGTCATGGGTCGCCAAACCCACGCCGCTCTTACGAACGGCACTTGGACTATAGAGCCCTTCTGGAGAAATCATCAATCAGATGATGAGTGAGAAAATTCCCTAAATTATGTGGGCGGGAAATGTCAGAAAATTCCCCGCAGCTATTGTCTCCACCCACCTTTTTTATCCCGCTCAACCCCCTCCGCGACCTGCATAACCCCGGTGTCCGCCAGACCCAAAGCTTTGTAACAATTGGACTAATGGTCTATAGCTCAAGGCAAGGCTGCCGATAGGCAGGTATTCCCCCGTGTAAGGAGTGACACCATGCCGCGGTTTTTTGCCGATCTGGGCTTTCGCTGGAAAATCACCCTGCCCATTGGGTTCCTGGCACTGCTGTTGGTGCTGATGGGGTGGTCGGGCATGCGTGGCATCGGTCAGGTGACGGAGTCCAGCACGCAGTTGACCAAGCGCTACCTGCCGGCCATCAGCCTGTTGCTCAACGCTGATCGTGATCTCTACCAGGCCTTTGTCGCCGAGCGCAGCCTGCTTGGGGGCAATGCGGGCAGTCATGCCGAGGCGCTGCGTGCCAGTCATCGGGACAATCTGAAGCAAGCTTATGATCGTGTGCAGAAATATGCCGCGATGCAGCCAAGTGCCGAGGCGTTGGCGCTGGTCAGTCAGTTCAATGACCGTTTCGCACAGTGGTCGCAGGTTTCGCGGCAGGTGGTCGAGCAGGCCGCGAGCAATCCCCAGGCGGCCAGTGCGCTGAGTTTTGGTGACGGTGAAAGTAAGTTCGACACCATGCGCGATGCCATCGACAAGCTCGGTGAACTGGAAGACGAAGCGTCTCTGCGCGAGGGGCAAGCGGCGATTGACCATGGCCAGGCGGTTGGGGTGCAGCAGGGCGGTATCTTGTTGGTGGGGCTGCTGGGTTGCATCCTGCTGATTGTGGCCTTGCCAATGGTCGTGCTGCGTCCAATGCGTCGACTGCTGCACCGTGTCGAACAGATCGCCGAGGGCGGTGGCGATCTGAAGGGCCGTCTCGAGGTGCGTTCGGCTGACGAGCTGGGCCAGCTTGGCAGTGCGTTCAACCGTTTTCTCGATAAGCTGCAGCCGTTGATTGCCGAAGTGGGCCGCGTGACCGGGGAGGTGGATGCCGCCGCGCGGGCCATGGCCAATATGGCCGCGACCAATGACAAGTTGATCAGCAGCGAACACGCGGCGCTTGACCAGGTCAGTACGGCGGCGACCCAGATGAGTGCCGCAGTGCATGAGGTGGCACACAATGCCGTGAACGCGTCGGACGCCGCCCAGCAAGCCAGCAGTCAGTCTCGCGACGGCACCGCGGTTGTCAACAGCACCATCGAATCGATCCGTCAGTTGGCCCAGGAAGTGGAGAGCGCTTCGGGCACCATCGAGGCATTGGCCCTGGAAACCTCCAGCATCGGTGCCGTGCTTGAGGTCATCCGGGGCATTGCCGAACAGACCAACCTGCTCGCACTGAACGCTGCCATCGAGGCGGCCCGGGCGGGCGAGCAAGGCCGCGGTTTTGCTGTCGTGGCCGATGAAGTCAGGGCCCTGGCGGCGCGCACCCAGGATTCGACCAAGGACATTCAGGTGCGTATCGAACGGCTGCAAAGCGGTGTCGCCAAAGCCGTGCAAGCCATGCAGGTCGGCAGCAGCAAGGCCCGTGACAGTGTCGAACGTGCGGCGGGGGTCGATCAGGTGCTCAGTGGCACCAGCGGCTCGATTCTGCGGATCAACGACATGGCTGCGCAGATCGCCAACGCCTGCGAGGAGCAAAGCAGCGTCACCGAAGAGATCGCCCGCAACATCTCCGACATCCGCGACTTGTCCAACGAAGCGGCAGCGAACTCTGCCCAGAGCATGCAGGCCAGCCAACAGCTGTCCAGCCTGTCGAGAAACCTGGCAGAACTGACCGGCCGTTTCCGCACCTGAAACAGGGGGTGTCGTGTCTACTGACGAGCAGCTGCAAGCCCTGCATCAGGACGGTTTCGTCCTGATGCCCGGTGTGTTGGATGCCCGGCAGATCGCCGACCTGCGCCATGCCATCGACCAGTTGAAGCCCCAGCATTGGGACTACAGCGGCGTCATTGATCATTACAAATGCGTGTTCAATCGCAATCCGTTCTGGCTGCCGTTCCTGGATGTGGCCGGGGTGATCGAGCTGGCCGAGGCGGCCCTGGGTGATGATTGCCATGTCATTGGCCAGACAGCCTGGCGCTGCCATCCCGGTTTTACCGGGGCGCCGTTGCACCTGGATTATCTGGCGATGCAATTGCCGCCAGGGCTGTTGGCCGACCCTGCCTTTGAACTGCCGATGCAGGTTTTTACCGCGCAGTTTTACCTGGATGACATCGACGCCGACTTGAGTCCGACCCAGGTCATTGCGGGCAGTCACAAGGCCGGCCGGGCGCCGGTGAAGGGCGAAACGCAGTGGCAAGGGCGCTCTGCGCAGCCGGTGCTGTGCCGGGCGGGCGATGTGTTGATACTGCGCAGTGAGTTATGGCACGCCGGTAGCGACAACCGCACCGCCGACCGCACGCGCTACATGCTCCAGGTGCACTACGGCCGGCGGATGGTCGCGCAGAAGTTCTCACCTTATCTGCACTGGCAGTTCAACCCTGTGGTCTTGGCCGCCGCGACACCTCGTCAGCGGCGGTTATTGGGCGATCACCAGGAAGCTGAATACGATTGAGCCTGGCTCAGTCAGATCCACACATCATTGACCGCCGTTCGCTCGTTGGTTTCCTCGCCGGTATTGAGGACACCACGGGGTTCGATCAGCAGCAGTTTCACTTCGTGTGCGGCGCTGGGCTTGTGCTCGACACCTTTTTTGACCACGTACATTTCGCCCGGCCCTATGGTTACCGCACCGTCGCGAAAGTCGATACGCAACTCGCCCTCCAGCACGATGAAGGTTTCATCGGTGTCGGCGTGGGTGTGCCAGATGAATTCGCCTTCGAGCCGGACGATCTTGAATTGGTAGTCATTCATTTCGGCCACGACTTTCGGTGCCCATTGTTCGTGGAACAGTGCGTATTTCTGAGCGAAGTTGATGGGGGCGTAGCGGGTCATCGAGGCATGCTCCTCAGGTGGGTGGTGAGCTGTACCTTACTGTCGGAGCCTGGGTGCGTATTGGATGATCGTGCAGCTTTTTGCCGTGCGCAGCCTCAGCCTTCAGCGCAGCATTTTCAGCCAGCGTGCCGGTGAAATACCGAAGGCCTGGGTGTGCAGTCGGGTCATGTGGCTCTGATCGAAAAAACCACAGGCCAGGGCTGCTTCGCTCAACGGCATGCCATGCAATACCAGGCGCCGGGCTTCGTTCAAGCGGCGCTGGGTGATGTAGCGATAGGGGCTGGTGCCGTACAGTGCCCGGAAATCCCGGGACAGGCTCCATCGATCCCGGCCGCTGGCCTGCACCAGGTCGTCCAGTGTGATCGCCTGGTGGAGGGCATCGTGGATGAACAGGCGGGCACGCTCCGCTGCCGGGTAGTCTATCAGCCGCCGCCCACGTCGGCTGCCGGCCGCGATGTCGAGCGCCTGGGCCACATCGTACATGGCGTCCTCTTCCTCCAGCGGATCGAGGGGATGATCCAGGCCGTTCAATAGTCGACGGGTCGCGATGTTGAGGCGAGGGTCGTTGGACAATCCTCCTTCGATGAAGGGCAATGGCTTGCCCCCCAGCACTTGCTGGATCACCGACGGTTCTATGTAGAGCATCCGGTAGCGAAAACCCTCGCTCGTCCCGGCTTCGCCATCGTGCACCTCGTCTGGGTGCAGGACGACGGTGCCGCCGGGCTGGCTGTGGCGTTTGCTGTGGCGATAGTTGAAGCTCTGCACGCCGGAAAGTGTGATTCCGATGGCGTAGGTGTCGTGGCGATGGGTGGTGTAGCCATGCCCGCTGAAATAGGCCTCGATGCGTTCCATTTTCCTCGAATCGGGCGCTCGTACCAGCCAGTCGCGATTATGGATTGATCGAGTCATTGCACCAGCCTCCTGCTTTTGTCCGCATACCCTACCGCAAAAAAAGCTGAACCGGTGTAGGAGCTGTCGAGTGCAACGAGGCTGCGATCTTTCCCCAGACACTTGAATCTCAAGCGAAAGATCAAGACCAAAAGATCGCAGGCTTCGCCAGCTCCTACAGAGCCCTCGTGGCGCTGTTAGATCTCCTTTACAGGCGTTTCACCCTGGACATTCTTGATCAGCCCGATGACATGAAGGCAGTCACTCTTGTTCACATAGGATTCGCCGCTGGCGATCGTTTCGTGGTTGCCGGCTCTCAAGCGCCAGCGCCACTGGCCTTTGCCGGTGCTCTGGGTGCCTCGGGTCTGTCGATAGATTTCAAAATACATCGGTTCGCTCCCTGCGATTCATTCAGTCAAGACATGCGTTGGGCATGTGGCTGCCAGCCTAGCCAAGTGGGTGGTTTTGGCTACGGGAAATTCGTTTCCATTGGTTATCAAATATTGCTGGGCATGAGCCCGGAGAGGCTGTTCGACTTTCTGTAGGAAAAAAGTCATGTTGCGAACATGTAGTCCGCTGAAGTTCCGGTTTGATCCTTGCGTTGCCCTGCCCGGTCCTGCTTAATACGTTTCGACGCCTAGGGCCGCAAGCCAATGGGACTGAAAACACTATAAGAAAAAGAGCCATCAAGTGACTGAATATCCAGGAACGGATCTGCAGGGTCATCTAGCGCTTTCGCTTGTCATTCCGGTCTACAACGAAGTCCAGTCCATCGATGTGTTCATGGCCAGGATCGACCAGGTCTTTGCCCATGAAGCGCTGGTGAGCCTGGAACTGGTGTTCGTCAACGATGGCAGCGTGGACGACACATTGGTGCTGCTGCTGGAACGGCAGAAGACCGATCCGCGCATCCGGGTCGTCGACCTGAGTCGCAACTTCGGCAAGGAGGCGGCGTTGAGTGCCGGCCTGCAAGCCGCCCGTGGCCAGGCGGTGGTGCCGATCGATGTCGATTTGCAAGACCCTCCCGAAGTGATCCTGGAAATGATTGCCCACTGGCGCAACGGTGCCGAAGTGGTGCTGGGCCATCGGATCAACCGCGACTCCGACTCCTGGGCCAAGCAGGTTTCCGCCAACGGGTTCTACCGGCTGCACAATAAAATCGCCGACCACAAGCTGCCGGAGAATGTCGGCGATTTTCGCTTGATGGATCGCTGCGTGGTCGATGCCCTGCAAACCCTGCCCGAATCGCGCCGCTTCATGAAAGGGCTGTTTGCCTGGGTAGGATTCCGCACCACCCACGTGGATTACGTCAGGCCTGAACGGGCCGCCGGTGAAAGCAAGTTCAATGGCTGGCGCCTGTGGAATTTCGCCCTTGAAGGCATCACCAGCTTCAGCACCGAACCGCTGCGTATCTGGACGTACCTGGGGCTTTGCGTCTCGCTGGTGTCCTTTGCGTTCGCCATCTTTATCGTGCTGCGAACGCTGATTTCCGGGGTGGACCTGCCGGGCTATGCCTCGCTGATGGTGGCGGTCACGTTCCTGGGCGGGTTGCAACTGATCGGTATCGGCGTGCTGGGCGAATACCTGGGCCGCACCTACATCGAATCCAAGCGCCGACCGGTTTTCCTGGTGCGGCGCATCTATGACGCCAAGGACTGACCATGGACCTCAAGGAAACCGATATCCTCGGTCCCGATATCGAGCAGCATTGGTACTACCGGTCGAAAGCACGCGCCATGCTGCACATGCTCAAGGGTTTCTCGGCCAGTACGCTACTGGACGTGGGGGCTGGGTCGGGCTTTTTTTCCCATCACCTGCTGACCCATACCGCAACGGCCCAGGCCTGGTGCGTGGACATCAGTTATCCGGCCGACTCCGACGCCAGCACCGCCGGTAAACCGGTCCGCTACCGCCGTGCCATCGACACGCTGGACGCGGACCTGGTGTTGCTGATGGACGTGCTGGAGCATGTGGACGATGACGTGGGGCTGCTCAAGGCCTACGTCGACAAAGTGCCGTCGGGCAGCCGCTTCCTGATCACCGTGCCGGCGTTCCAGTTTCTCTGGAGCGGGCATGATGATTTTCTCGAGCACAAGCGCCGCTACACCCTCAAGCAGCTGGAAAGTGTCGTGGCGCAGGCCGGTCTGCAGGTCCAGCAAGGTGCGTATTACTTCGGCCTGGTATTTCCGATTGCCGCCGGTCTGCGACTGTTGCAGCGCAAGGCGTCCGGAGCCCCGGCCAAGTCGCAGCTGGCGCGGCATCATCCGCTGGTCAATGGCGTGTTGAAGTCTCTGTGCAGCCTGGAGCGTCCGTTCATGGGCGCCAATCGTATGGCCGGCCTGACGGTGTTCTGCCTGGCGCAGAAGCCGTGATCTGGACGCACTCGCCGTTGCTGCGACGTGCCCTGCGCTTTGCCATGACAGGCCTGCTCGTCACGGCGGTGCATGTGCTGGCTGCGGTGCTGTTCGTGCACCTGATCCTGGCAAACCCGCCACTGGCCAATGGTTTCGCCTTTGTCGTGGCGACCGTGGTGTCGTACCTGGTCAACACCCTCTGGAGCTTTTCCAGCCGCTTGCATGGCCGCACCCTCGGCCGTTTCGTGGTGGTCTCGATCGGCGGGTTGGGGCTGGCGATGCTGGTGGCCTGGGTGGCCCAGCGTGTCGGCCTGGATTACCTGGCGGGCATCGCGGCCGTGGCACTGATTATCCCGGTGTTTACCTTCATCCTGCATAATTTCTGGACGTATCGATGACCGTTCGTGGTGAGCGTTATTGGGTTTGCTTGTTGCCCATACTGTTGGGCGCGCTGGCGTTCCTGCTGGTGATCGGCCCGCGGGTCCTGGATCCGACGAACATCGGCTGGTTGGGGGAGGGCGATGCGGCGACCCACTACATGGGCTGGGCGTTTTTCCGCAATTCACCCTGGACCTTTCCGTTGGGCATGAACCCTTCCTATGGTTTGGAGTTGGGCAACGGCATCATTTTTTCCGACTCCAACCCGCTGCTGGCGTTCCTGTTCAAACCCTTCAGCGCCTGGCTGCCCGAGACGTTCCAGTATTTTGGCCTGTGGTTGCTGGCCTGTTTCATCCTGCAAGCCTGGTTCGCCTGGAAATTGGTCGGCCTGTTGACGCCGTCGCTGTGGATCAGGCTGTTGGGGACAGGGTTGTTTGTGTTTTCGCCGCCGATGTTTCTGCGCATGGGTGGGCATCTGTCGTTGTCCGGGCATTTCCTGATCCTGGCGGCCCTGTACCTGGCGCTGCGGCCGGACTTGCAGAAGCGGCGGCTGGCCTGGGGCGTGCTGCTGGCCGTGACGGCACTGGTGCATGCCTACCTGTTGGCCATGGTGGCGCTGATCTGGCTGGCTGACCTTGCCAGTCAGGCCATCAAGGGCCGGTTGTCCCGGCGCGATGCCTTGATCGAGCTGGGTGGCTTGTTTTTGCTGGTTGCGTTCTGCTGCTGGCAGGCGGGTTATTTCAGCGTGGGCGGCGGGACCGTGGCGGGCGGTTATGGGTTGTATCGCCTGAACGTGATGTCGCTGGTCAACCCCAGCGGCTGGTCACACACCTTGCGCGACATGCCCCAGGGCCCCGGGGACTACGAAGGTTTCAATTACCTGGGATTGGGCATCCTCATGCTGGCAATCTGCGCCGGCGTGGCGTTGCTGCAAGGCAACACCGGTTTGGCGAATGCCGTACGCCACAGGCGACTGTTGCTGTTGGCATTGATCGGGCTGACGCTGTTTTCGCTGACCAACAACCTCGGCATCGGCATGCTGAATCTGCATTACTGGCTGCCCAGGCCCCTTGAGCTGCTGGCGAACGTCTTTCGCGCGGCTGGCCGGATGTTCTGGCCGGTGTTCTACGCCATCGTATTTGCCGTGATTTTCCTGGTGATCCGCGGCAATAAACCACGGGCGGCGGTGTATCTGCTGGCCATTGCCCTGCTGGTGCAAGTCCTGGATACCCGCGCTGGATGGGCAGGCCTGCGCCAGAGCCGGATGATGCCGGCCGCCTCCAGTTGGCCCACGTCCATGACGGATCCGTTCTGGGCCAGTGCGGCCAGCCATTATTCGAAAGTCCGGACGCTGCTGCCGCAGAACCAGCCGGAAAATTGGCTGCTGACCAGCCAATACGCTCTGACGCATGGGTTGCAAACCGATGGCGTTTACCTGGGACGCATGGGCACCCGGGAGATCGAACAAGCCCAGCGACGCGCCGCGCAGATGCTTGCCAGCGGCGAGTATGCAGCGGATTCGTTGTACATCCTCGACCCTGGCACCGCGCTTCAGGCAGCGAAGACCGTCAAGCGCCAGACCGACCTGTTGACCCGTATCGATGGCCTCGTGGTGCTGGCGCCGGGTTGGAAGTCATGTGCCCAATGCCCACCGTTTGCCGATGAGACGCTGGATGTGCAGATGAAGCTCGGCGAGCGCCAGGTGTTCAGCCGAATCAACCCGATGTTGGCCGACGGCTGGGGACGCGTCGAGGAGTGGGGCATCTGGTCGGAAGGGACCGAGGCTGAGATTGTCTTGCGCATACCGCCAGAGGCGCGCGCCCTTTCGATCGAAGCGGCGGCGTTCGTGCAGCCCCAGCACGCGCGCCAGCGAGTGGACGTCTCGATCAACGGTGTGGCGGCGTTGTCGACGCAGTTCACGCGCCTGCAGGACAACACCTTTGAACTGCCCCTGACACCGGCCATTCGTGAAGCGATGGGCGTGGATGGGCCGTTGCGCGTGCATTTCCATTTACCCGATGCCATCAGTCCCAAGGCGCTGGGGTTGGGGGGGGATGAGCGCGTCATGGCGCTGGGGTTGAAATCATTGACCGTGAAGTAAGTTTTTATAGGGGCGCCTGAAACCGCTTGCAGGCGCAATGACTATTGTGGCGAGGGGATGAATCCCTCGCCACAAAAGCAGGGGCGCATAGACGCGCAGCCCCTGGCGTTTCTACACTGCATCCAATCAAGGATCGAGGGCAGTGGATGAACCGCAACGAATTGCGCAAGGCCGACATCAACCTGATGGTGGTTTTCGAAACGCTGATGCTTGAGCGTAACGTGACACGGGTGGCGGAAAAACTGTTCCTGGGCCAACCGACCATCAGCTCGGCCCTCAATCGTTTGCGCAAGATGTTCAACGACCCGTTGTTCATTCGCGTCGGCCACCGCATGGAGCCGACGGCCCGGGCTGAAGAAATCATCCGGCATCTATCTCCGGCGCTCGATTCGCTGTCTGTGGCCTTGAGCCTGACCCACGATTTCGATCCCACCAACAGCACCATGACGTTTCGCATCGGCCTGTCGGATGACGTCGAGTTCGGCCTGTTGCCGCCCCTGTTGAGCAGCCTGCGGCAAGAAGCGCCGCAAATCGTGTTCGTGGTGCAGCACGTCGATTACTGGCGCATCCCCGATTTGCTGGCATCGGGCGACATCACCGTGGGCATCAGCCAGACGCGCGGTCTGCCGGCCAACGCCAAGCGCAAATTGTTGCGACACATCCAGCCCCGGGTGTTGCGCGCCGATGCCTCGGACACGCCGCTGACCCTGGACGAGTATTGCGCGCGACCCCATGTGCTGGTGTCCCATACCGCGAACGTTGCCGGGTTTGCCGATGAATGGCTGGCCGAGATCGGACGCACGCGCCAGGTCGTGCTATCGGTGCCGCAATACAGCGCATTGCCGGCGTTGCTGGCCGGCACGGACCTGATCGCCAGCCTGCCGGACTATACCGCCGCCGCCATGGCGGCTTCGGGGCAACTGTTCAACGAACCCTTTCCTTTCAAGACCCCAACCCTGGATTTGTCCATGGTCTGGCTGAGCCATGTCGACAGTGACCCGGCCGAGCGCTGGTTGCGGTCGCGGTTGGAGGCCTTCATGGGCGAGCGTGGGGTCTTGGCGCAACCCTGACCCGGCCCGCAGCGAAACAAAACCTGCCCCAACGTTTAAAGTCGAGGTAAGGTTGTGACGGCTGAAATCCCCTTGTCATATTTTCGAATCGGAGTCGAACACATGCCTCACCTGCACATGGAGTACACCGCCAACCTGCCCGAGCTGAAGGCCGATGTCGCATTGCTGCGCCTGAACAATGCGCTGGTGGCCTCTGGCCAATTCGCCGCCGAGCTGGACATCAAGAGCCGGGCCGTGAAACTCGAGACTTTCCGGGTGGGCACGGGGCTGGGCGAGCGGGGTTTCGTCCACGTGAAGCTGGCCTTGCTGAGCGGTCGCTCGCCGGAAATCAAGAAGCAACTGGCCGATAGCCTGCTGGCCGTGATCCAGGAACTGGGGCCATGGCCGGCCGACGTTAGCGTGCAACTGTGCGTGGAAATCCTCGACATCGATCGAGGCCCGTATGCCAAGGCCTTGATCGGTCAATGACGATCAGGTGTCGCGGGCGCCGCAGGCCTTGATGATCTGTTCGCGCAGCCAGGCGTTGGCACTGTCCTGATCGACGGCCAGGCTCCACTGCATGTTCAGGGTGAACCCCGGCAGGCCCTGGGGCACTTCGTGATGATTGAAGATCGCCTCGTTGGCCAGCAGTTTCTGGATACGACGGGGCAGGGTCAGGATGAAGTCGGTGCCGGTGATCATCTTCAGTGCGGCACTGTAGCTGTTGGCGCGGGCGGCAATCTGGCGTTGATGCGCCTGCTGCGACAGCCAGCCGTCCACCATGTTGGTCGCTGACGACCAGGGCGTCGGAAACACGTGTCGACGCCGTACGAAAGACTGAAGGCTCAGTTGCGGCTCAAGTGGCGTCGCCCGTTTATCCACGACACAAACCAGGTCTTCCTCCAGCAACTGCCGGGATTTGAAATCGGCATGGTTGCTGTGGAAGTTCGGGCCGAAGCAGATCACCAGGTCCAGGCTGCCGTCGCGCAACTCTTCGGCGGGAATGTCGGCTTCAAGCTTGTGCACGTTCACCACCACCGGCAGATTGGCGTAATCGAAGCCTTGCAGCAGTTGCGGCAGGATCAACTGCTCGAAGTATTCCGGCGCGCAGATATTGAAGGTAATGGCCTGCCGGGTCGGATCGAAGGTGGGTGTACCGGCATGGCACAGGTTGATGCTTTGCAAAATGGCGCGCACATGGTCGTACATGCCTTCGGCCTTATAGGTAGGGCGCATGCCGGTGCGGGTGTTGATGAATAGCTCGTCTTCGAAACAGGTTCGCAGTTTCTTGAGGCAATAACTGACGGTTGACTGACTGACGCACAATGCCTCGGACACGCCGGTGACACTGCTTTGCTCGTACACGGCGCTAAACACCATGAGGTCTTGCATGTCGAGCTTTCTGAGGGAGTTACTGTTCAGCATCCGTTCTGTCTCTCGCTGTGCTCCTTGCGCGATTTTGCGCAAACCAGGCTGACGATCCTAACGGAACGATGGTGCCAAGAGAATGCCGGGCAGGCGCTTTCATGGTCGGGAACGGGACAGATAATGTAGGGAACACGACGTGTCGATCAACGACTGTTTGGTTTGCCTATGTTTAGTTCGCTGCGATCCAAGCTCCATCAAATCCAGGTTTAACCTCCCAGGGTGCCGTGGGACGCTTGCTCGATGTGTTTTTTGTGATGCGCTCATGGACGGTTGGCTCCTGGCATTCCAATACCCTTCATCTGCCGCGGTCGATCCGGTCGGCCGGTTCACGCCTGCCATGGCCCCAACTCTTAGTGCGTTGCCTTCCGAGCTAGCCTTTTGGGCGCTCTGGCATTGCCGTCACGCCCGTCCTCCAGATACTCGTATTACCTGTTGATCATTCGCAGTGTTCGCTCAATGGCGAGCACAGACTGACGGTGCCTTGTCGCCCGTCCGACATGGAAATACGAGCCTTCTCATGAGCCTTGCCAAGATTTCTTTCGCACCCGTGCAACACGCCCAGGCGTTTCTTGCGCAGAACCCCGATATCGAACTGTTCGAGCTGTTCATTCTCGACAACAACGGCGTGCCCCGGGGCAAGTTGTTGCATCGGGACGAGTTGCTGGCGGTCTTCGAAAGTGGCCGGCCACTGCCCAGTACGATTCTCGGGCTGACGGTCAATGGCGATGATGTGGAAAATTCCGGGCTGGTGTGGGACGTCGGTGACATCGATTGCCGTGCCTATCCCCTCAGCGGCAGCTTGCAGCGCATGCCATGGCGATTGATTCCCACGGCCGCCGTGCAGGTCAGCATGCATCCCCGGGAAGGAATGCCGGCGACAATCGCCGATCCACGTTATCTGCTCAGCCAGGTGATCGAAGCCTTGCAGGCCGATGGTTATTACCCGGTGATGGCGGCGGAGCTGGAGTTTTATCTGCTGGACGCGCAACGCGACAGCCAAGGCCGGCCACAACCGGCGCGCGATGCCGACGGTGGCCGACCGCGTGCTACCCAGGTCTACGGTTTGCGCGAGCTGGAGCAGATCGAGCCGTTCCTGGCCGACCTGTACGCTGCGTGCAAGCTGCAAGGCATTCCGGCCCGGACCGCCATTTCCGAATACGCACCGGGACAAGTGGAGATCACCCTCGAGCACCGCAGCGATGCCTTGCAAGCCATGGATGAAGCGGTGCGCTACAAGCGACTGGTCAAGGGCGTGGCCCACAAGCACGGCATGCAGGCCTGCTTCATGGCCAAGCCGTTCGATCACTTGGCGGGCTCCGGCATGCACATGCATGTCAGCCTGGCGGACCGCGATGGCCACAATTTGTTTGCCAGTGAAGCCGCCGACGGCACGCCGCTGTTGCGCCAGGCAGTAGGTGGGATGCTCGACACCTTGCTCGATTCGCTGTTGATGTTTTGTCCGAACGCCAACTCCTACCGGCGCTTCCAAAGCAACAGCTACGCACCGCTGGCGGCGACCTGGGGCGTAGACAACCGCACGGTGAGCCTGAGGGTGCCGGGCGGCCCGGCGTTCTCGCGGCACATCGAGCATCGTATCTGCGGCGCCGATGCCAACCCTTACCTGGCTGCGGCGGCGATATTGGCCGGCATTCATCGCGGCCTGCGTGAACAGTGCGATCCCGGGAAGCCTGTCGAAGGCAACGGCTACGCCCAGGCGACCGAGCTGTTGCCCACCGACTGGCTCACCACCCTGCGTGCCCTTGAGGCATCGGCCTGGGCCCGGGAAGCGTTTGGCGATGAGTTTCTTGGCGTTTATCTGGCGGTCAAGCGTGCCGAATACCGTCAATTCATGGGGGAAGTCGGAGAGCAGGACTGGCGCTGGTATCTGAATCAGGCGTGAAATCGGCTGGCCAGTGGTTTCTTAAATAATTATTTAGTAGCAAGTTTTTCACGAAAAATTGATGGTGAGCTACCTAAAGTTTGTGCTGCCGTAGGAAATGAAATTTTCACATTTTCTACGGCACTTCTTTTTCAAAGAGCAACTTTCAGGAAGCCGTCAACCATCATGCTGACCATTAAAGCCGTGCGCCCCGAGTGGGTGACACTGGTCGCCAGTGCCTTTTTATTAGTGGGCTTCAACATCGTTCTCTGGCAACACTTGCTAGCGATCACCACGGCTGATGCTCGTGGCCTGCTGATGTGCCTGGCGTTTGGCCTGATGATTTTCAGCGCGTTCAACCTGGTGTTGACGCTCGTGGCTTTCCGTCCGCTGCTCAAGCCCGTGCTGATGCTGTTGTTCCTGATCAGCGCTGGCGTGGCGTATTTCATGGCCCAATACGGCGTATTGATCGACGCAGGCATGTTGCGCAACTTTGCTGAAACCAATGCCACGGAAGTTCGTGATCTGTTGTCGCTGAAGTTGTTTGTTTATATCGGGTTGTTGGGGGTGTTGCCTTGCTGGTTATTGTTCAAGACCCCGATCAACTACCGTCGTTGGCCCAAGGAATTATTAAGTAAGTTGCTGGTCGGCGTGGCGTCGGCCGCGGTGATTGGCGTGGTCGCCCTGGCCAACTACCAAGGCCTGTCTTCGTTGTTTCGCAACCACCACGAGTTGCGCTTGATGGTCGTGCCGAGCAATTACATCGGTGCTTCGTTCGGCTACTTGCGTGAGCAGGTCGCGTCGGCCAAGCAGCCGTTCATCACCCTGGGCGAGGACGCGAGCCGCAACCCCGCCTGGCAAACCCACGGCCGCAAATCCCTGACCGTGCTGGTGGTGGGCGAGAGTGCCCGGGCCGAGAACTTCGGCATCCTCGGCTATAACCGCGACACCACACCGACACTGGACAAAGAGGCCGGCCTGATCGCCTTCACCGACGTGCAGTCCTGCGGCACTGAAACCGCCGTGTCGGTGCCTTGCATGTTTTCCAACATGGGGCGCAAGAACTACGACGCCAGCGTCGCCAAGAATGAAGAGGGGTTGCTGGATGTGCTCAAGCGCGCCGGGCTGGAGGTGATCTGGCGGGACAACCAGTCTGGCTGCAAGGGCACCTGCGACCGGGTCACCGTGCAGGATGTGAGCAATCTGAAGGATCCAACCCTGTGTGCGAGCAGCGAATGTCGTGATGAAATCCTGCTCCAGGGGCTGCAGCATTTCATCGACACGCTCGACAAGGACACGGTGCTGGTGCTGCACCAGATGGGCAGCCACGGGCCGGAATACTTCAAGCGCTATCCCAAGGAGTACGAGCATTTCACCCCGGTCTGCGAAAGCAACGCGCTGGACAATTGCAGTCGCGAGAGCATCGTCAACGGCTACGACAACACGCTGGTGTACACCGACCATGTGCTCTCGACCCTTATCGATCTGCTGCGGGCCAACCAGGACAAGGTCGACACGGCCATGCTGTACCTGTCGGACCATGGCGAGTCCCTGGGCGAATACAACCTGTTTCTCCATGGCACACCCTACATGCTTGCCCCGGAGCAACAGAAACACGTGGCGATGCTTGCGTGGTTTTCCGACAGCTATCAGAAGTCTTTCTCGGTCGACACCCATTGCCTGCAACTGAGTCGGCAAAAGCCCTTGAGCCAGGACAACCTGTTTCATTCGATGATCGGGTTGCTGGAAGTCAACAGCCAGGTCTACAACCGGGACCTGGATCTGTTCGCCAACTGCCGCGGTGCGGTGATTGACGGTGTCCTGGCGCGAGAGTGATGGCCTGGACCTTTTTTTCACGCAGCGTTGTTTAACCTGTCATCCATCCAATCCCAAGAGCCGTTCGTATGTCCGGGCTACCCCCATCCACCGTCGAGCTTGAGTTCGCCAGGCAGCATGACCAGGAACATGCACAGGTCTGCTGTCGGCCGGCGCCTCGTCGGTTGCGCCTGGCGTTCTGGCGCGACGAACACATGGTGCGCAACGCCCTGAAGGTGGCGGGCGAACCCGGGTTGGTGCTGGATGTAGCCTGTGGCGCGGGGCGGTTCTGGCCGGTGCTGGCCGAGCACGCCAACCGGGTGATCCTGGCGGCGGACCCGTCGCCGGACATGCTCGAACATGCGCTCACCCACCATGGCGGCGCGTTGCTCCAACGGGTCAAGACGTTCCCGAGTTCGGCGTTCACCATCGGGCTGTCGGCCAACGCGGTGGATTGTATTTGTTGTCTGCAACTGTTTCGCCACGTCAGCGCCAGCGAGCATCGCCTGGCGCTGTTGCGCGAATTTCATCGGGTCAGTCGCGACACGGTGATCGTTTCGGTGCAAATCGAAGGACGCTTCAAGATCGGCCAGGCGCCGCAACGGAGCCTGGCCGATAAGGCCAATCTCGAAGCCGAGTTTCGCCAGGCCGGTTTTAACGTGCTCTGGTATCAGGATTTCCTGCCCGGTTTCGCGCTAACGCGTGTTTATGTATTGCGTAAGACCGGTTAAGTCCTGATGTAGGACTATTCTTGCTTTTTCGCAGGCGATTTCTCTTAGGCTGCTGCTCTATGGATGCTCGCAATCGCCGGCGGCGATATATACTGCGCGCCATTCTTCAAGGGAGAGCCGTGTGGCCATCGATATTCACTGGATTCGCGACAACGATAGCCTCGGTCAGTTTTGCGCCGAGTGGCAGCAGTTGCCATTCGTCGCCCTCGACACCGAATTCATGCGGGTCGACACTTTTTACCCGATTGCCGGTTTATTGCAGATCGGCGACGGCAAGCGCGCCTACCTGATCGACCCCTTGACCATCGACAATTGGCAACCCTTGGCCGCACTGCTGGAAAACCCGGCGGTACTCAAGGTGTTGCACGCCTGCAGCGAAGACCTTGAAGTGCTGCTGCGCCTGACCGGCAGCCTGCCTGCGCCGCTGTTCGATACTCAATTGGCCGCTGCCTACCTGAACCTGGGTTTCTCCATGGGCTATTCGCGGCTGGTGCAGGAAGTGCTGGGTATCGAGTTGCCCAAGGGCGAGACCCGTTCCGACTGGCTGCAACGGCCCCTGTCAGAGACGCAGATCAGCTACGCGGCAGAGGATGCCGTGCACCTGGCAGAAGTTTTCGTACTGCTGCGCCCGAAGCTTTCCGACGAAAAATACCGTTGGGTCCTGGAAGACGGCGCCGAACTGGTGGCCAACCTGCGTCGCGAAGTCGACCCGTACGAGGTCTACCGCGAGGCCAAGCTCGCCTGGAAACTGTCCCGCGCCCAATTGGCCGTGCTGCGCGAGCTGTGCGCCTGGCGCGAACGCGAGGCGCGGGCCCGTGACCTGCCGCGCAATCGCATCATTCGTGAGCATTCGCTGTGGCCCCTGGCCCGTACCCAGCCGGACAACCTCGGCGCGTTGGCGAAGATCGAAGACATGCACCCGCGCACCGTGCGCCAGGACGGCCAGTTTCTGCTGGACCTGATCCAGCGCGCCGCCAGCGTGCCGCCCGAGCAATGGCCGCCGGCCGTGGCCGAGCCCTTGCCCATCGAGGCCTCGGCCCTGGTCAAGCGTCTGCGGGCGCTGGGGCAGGCAGAAGCCGAGCGCCTGGAAATTGCCCCGGAGCTGATGCTGCGCAAGAAAACCCTCGAAGCGCTGATCAAGAGCGGCTTCCCCGAGGGCCCTTACCAATTGCCCGATTCGTTGCGTGGCTGGCGCCGCGAATTGATGGGCCAGGCGCTGCTCGACAGCCTGGCCACTGCCGGAGAACAGCCTTGAAACGTATCTGCTCCATCTACCGAAGCTCGAAGAAAAACGAGATGTACCTGTATGTGCTCAAGAGCGATGCCTTGGAGCGTGTACCTGAGCCGTTGATGGCCGCCTTTGGCAAGGCGATCCATGCCTTCGACCTGGTGCTTAGCCCTGAGCGGGCGCTGTCCCGGGAAGACATCAACAAAGTGCTGGAAAACCTCGACACCCAGGGCTATCACTTGCAGATGCCGCCGGCCGAAGACGAGTACATCGAGCATTTGCCCGAAGAGTTGCTGCGCCGCAACGACCCGGTCTGACGGTATTGGAGGCATCTGTCCTGGGTGCCTCCTTGAACACACTGGAATGGTTTATTGACGACGATCGCAGGGATGGAGCGACACTCTGTCGGCGATTGTCTGCACTGTTTTTGAAAGGTTTGATTCATGCGCGTTCTGATTGCCGAACACGACCACCCGGTGTACGCCCAGCTTTTGCGTCAGGCGGCACCCGATATTGAAGTCCTGACCAGCGGCGACTCCGCCGAACTGTCGCGACTGGCCACCGATTGCCCGGTCTGGCTCGGCCAGCCTGATCTGTTGGCCACCCTGTTGCGTCAGGGCCATAGACCCAGCTGGCTGCAATCGACCTGGGCAGGCATCACGCCGTTGCTGGCCGAGGGTTTGACGCGCAATTACCGCCTGACCCGTGCGGTGGGCATTTTCGGCCAGGTGATGGCCGAGTACGTGCTGACCTACATGCTTGGCCATGAGCGCGAGGTGCTGGCACGTCTGGTCAGCCAGGTCGAGCGCAAGTGGGACAACCGCCAGGGGCAAGGGCTGGCCGGGCGCAAGGTGTTGATCGTCGGGACAGGGGATATCGGCCAGCGTGTGGCGCAGTTCCTCGTGCCGTTCGGTGTGCAGCTGTATGGCGTTGCCCGCGAAGCCCGGGCGTTGGCGCCGTTCATCGAGGTCGGGGCGCTGAAGGATCTGCCACGTCTGGTGGGCGAGGCGGATTACGTGATCAATCTGCTGCCCAACACACCCGATACCCATGATGTGTACGACGCGGCGCTGTTCAAGCAATTCAAGCCGACCGGCTTGTTCATCAACGTCGGCCGTGGCGTCGCGGTGGTGGATGCGGACCTGGTGCAAGCCCTGAAGGAAGGGCACCTGGCCGGTGCGGTGATCGACGTCTGCCGCCAGGAGCCGCTGCCGCAGCGCCACCCCTTCTGGACCGCCTGGGGCCTGCTGTTGACTGGCCACAGCTCGGCACCGACCTCGCCGCCGATGATGGTGCAGTTGTTCCTGGAAAACCTGCGGGCCTACCAGGCGGGCGACGCGCTGCGCGGTGAAGTGGACTTCACCCGGGGCTACTGAAGCTAACCCCTATCAAACTGTGGGAGCGAGCTTGCTCGCGATAGCGGTGCATCAGTCGACATCAATGTTGGCTGACCTGACGCCATCGCGAGCAAGATCGCTCCCACAGCGGTTATTTCAGTGATCACAAAACAGGGTTACAGGCTGAAATCGCCTTCTGCCACCAGTTCGCTCAACGGCCGGCGCGGGCTTGGGGTTTCGCGGGCCTGGAGGTATTCGGCCAGTGTCGATTTGTCCCCCAGCTTGCCAATCGCCACGGCGGCGTGCAGGGCGTAGCCTTCCGGGATCTTCAGTTCCTTGCGGGTCAACTCCTGGTCGAAACCGGCCATGCCGTGGGTATGCCAGCCGCTGAGGCTGGCTTGCAGCGCCAGGTGGCCCCAGGCCGCGCCCGTATCGAAGGTATGGGACTGCGCTGGGGTTTCTTCGGTGGCGCCGGGCACGGCGAAGGTGGTTTTCGAAACAATGATCACCAATGCCGAGGCGTGTTGGGCCCAGCCGCGGTTGAATTCATTGAGCAGGCCCAGGAAACGCTCCCAATTCGGCGTGTCGCGACGTGCATACAGGAAACGCCACGGCTGGGAGTTGTACGCCGACGGCGCCCAGCGTGCGGCCTCGAAGAAGCCCAGCAGGGTTTCTTCGGCAATGGTTTCGCCGGTAAAGGCGCGGGGCGACCAGCGCTCGATGAATTGAGGGTGAATCGCGTAATCGGCAATGCGGGGATTGGCACTCATGGGCTTACCTGGCTGGGGTTTGGAAACTCAATGACGCAACCTACGTCCCGCCGCCCGGCCTGACAAGCCCCGGCCTACCGACAGTCGCCAATGCTTGGCCTGAAGAGGCCCGGGCACTAGACTGTCGGCCTTTTCACCACCTGATGTTGATGCTTGAGCCATGGCCGCCAAAGTCGAACCGTTCTGGAAACGCAAAACCCTCGATCAGCTCGATCCGCAGGAGTGGGAATCGCTGTGCGATGGCTGTGGCCTGTGCTGCCTGCAAAAACTCGAAGACGAAGACGACAACAGCGTCTATTACACGCGCATCGCCTGCAAACTGCTGGACCTGAAAACCTGCCAGTGCACCGACTACCCCAACCGCCGCGACTTTGTCCCCGACTGCATCCAGCTCACGCCGGGCAAGGCCGATGAGTTCAAATGGCTGCCGCCGACCTGCGGTTATCGGCTGGTCAGCGAGGGCAAGGACTTGCCGTTGTGGCACCACCTGGTCTGCGGTGATCGCGATGCCGTGCACCACGAACGCATTTCCCAGTCCGGGCGTATGCTGGCCGAAGGCAGCGTGCCGGAAGACGATTGGGAAGATCATCTGATTTTCCGCGCCGGCTGAGCCGTCGGGTGGCGCGCCCCAGGGAGAACCCATGGCTGCAGGATTGAAACGGATGCTGGCCGCCGGGCTGCTGGCGATGTGCGGGCCGCTGTGGGCGGCGCAGAAAGTCGATCTGGATTATCACGTGCACCTGTTGCCCCAGAGCGATCAGGCCGAAGTACGCCTGACACTGGCCCGGGGAGCGGCGGTGCGCAGCCTGGATTTTGACCTCGGCGACGGCAGTCGCTACAGCGATTTCAAGGCCGACGGCCAGTGGCAACTCACCCCCGGCAAAGAGGCGCGAGGTGTCTGGCGGCCGGCAGCCGACAAGGCCAGCCTGAGCTACCGCGTGCGCATCAGCCATGCGCGCAAGAACGCCACCTTCGAAACCCGCATGACCCCGACGTGGGCGTTACTGCGCGGCGACGACCTGGTCCCGTCGGCCAAGCTCGACCAGCAGGACGGCGTCGAACTGGTAGCCCGTCTTGAAGTTGAATTGCCCAATGGCTGGAAAAGCATCGAGACGCCCTGGCCGCGCATCGGCAAGCAACGTTTTCGCATCGACAACCCCTCGCGCCTGTTCGACCGCCCCACGGGCTGGATGCTCGCCGGCAAACTGGGCAGCCGCCGCACCCGCCTGGGCGAAACGGAGGTGACGGTGGCCTCGCCCCAAGGCCAGGGCATGCGCCGGATGGATGTGCTGACGCTGCTGACATTCGTCTGGCCGCAGGTACAAGCGCTGGTGCCGCGCCATCCGGCCAAGTTGCTGATTGTCGGTGCCGGTGATCCGTTGTGGCGTGGCGCCCAGGCCGGTCACGACTCGATCTACCTGCACAGCCGTCCGCCGCTGGTCAGCGAGCGGGGCAGTAGCCCGTTGTTGCGGGAGTTGGTGCAGGCGCTGGCTCGGGTCAATGATCATGATCGCAGCGACTGGATCAGCGAGGGGCTGACCGAGTACTACGCCATCGAACTGCTGCGCCGCGCCGGTGGCCTGAGTGATGAGCGCTATCAGACCCTCAATGACCGGCTCGCCCGCGACAGCAAGGGCGTCACCACCTTGCGCGGCGAACAGATCAGCCCCGGGGCAGTGGCCAAGGCGGTGTTGCTATTGCAGGAACTGGACCGCGAGATTCGCCTGAAAACCCGTAACAAGCGTTCGCTGGATGATGTGTTGCAGGGGGCGATGCGGCTGGAGACAGTGGATACCAAGGAGTTCGTTCAGCTCAGTGAAAGTGTCCTGGATGGGAGCTCTACTGTGCTGGATACCAAGTTAATTCAGTAATACCGCTATCGCGGGCAAGNCTTGCTCNCACAGGATTGAGTCGTACCAAATATCTCATCCGGCGAAGATCCAGTGTGGGAGCAAGGCTTGCCCGCGATGAGGCCATCAGCCTCACCACAAAAAATCAGAGCCCAACCTTCGGCGAATCCAGCGAATCATTCCCCGTCACCGTAGCCGTACCAGTCGCCGCCTCGGCATTGGCCTTCAGGCGACTCAGCTCATCACCGGCCTGTTCGATGCGAGCGCGGGCGTTGCTGAGGTTCTGCCGGTTCTTTTCCAACAAGGCCTTGGCCGAGCAATGCCCGGTGATCCCCCGCGCCAGCGCCATGCCGCCGATCGCCAGTTGAGCCAGGCCGAGCACACCGCCACGGCGCAAGCCCTTGCCCATCATCAGCACACCGCCAGCCAGTGAGCCAATGCGTTCCCAGCCATGCACGTTTTGTGGCGGATGGGATTGGAAAGGGGTGGTCTCAATCGGCTCGAACGGATTGTTATCGCTCATGATCTGTCTCCAGTGTGGGAATTGGTATAAAACTGACTGCCCGAGCGATTGCCTTGTTCAATCGAATGTTGCACCGATCAGCGGAATTGCGGCCCCGAACGGGTGTTGTTGCCTTTGGCCATGCGGTCATACAGCACGACGTTGACGGTGGCGGCCAGGTTCATGCAGCCGGTGGTGGGGATGTACACCACGTCTTCGCACCAGTCGCGAATGTCCTTGTCCAGCGAACCGTCTTCCGGGCCGAAGATATACAGCGCCCGGTCCGGGTGAGTGTATTCGGGCAGTGGGCGAGCGCCCTCCACCAGTTCCACGGCCACTGGCACACAGCCCAGGGGCAGGATTTTCTTCAGGTCGTCGATACCGATCAGCGGGATGTCGTAGTGGACTTTCTTGGTGTCGGTGACGAAGTCGGCGGCACGCTCATAGCGCTTGCCGGTGTAGAACACCGACGCCACGCCGTAGCAGCCGGCGGCACGCATGACCGAACCGACGTTTTCCGGTGACTTGGGGTTGAACAGACCGATGCAGCTATAGCGTTTGTTGGCCACGGGCGGGGTGCCTTTGGGGAAAAGGCGCGATTATACGGGGAATGGGGCTGCGTGTTCAGTTTGTGAGTGGGGGCTGATGGTCGGTTACCCATTCACGAACCTGACCAATCGGTAACGTCCCCGCCAGCGTCGTGAAAGGCACCAGTCGTTATGGTTTGCCTGACAAATGACTGCCGGAGTTCCTCATGAAGACCCTTGATGCCTTGCTCGCCGTTTCGATCCTGTCTCTTTCTTCCCTTGCCTTGGCGGAAGGCGGAGGTGACCGGGTTTATGGCCAGATGATCCAGAACAATCAACTGGCCATGGCGCGATACGCCGCCGAAAACGGCAAAGCCGTCGCCGAAATCGTTCATTACGAATACGGCATGAACCTCGATGTAAAAAAAGTGGTGAGCATTACGCCGGCCAATAAAGGCTGTGGTGTCGGACCGTCGCGCATGACTTACGAAGACTCGAGCGGCAAGCTCAATACTGTGGAATATAGGCTCCTGGGTGATAACTGTCCGAATGGCGGCTGATTACCGTCTCGTTTGTTCTCCTTTGGTTTTGAGACGGTCAGGCGCCCTGGTGGCGCCTGTTTTTGGCGCGGATTATTGTGCTGGCGTGTTACGCAACCTCAAGGCATTGAACACCACCGACGCCGAACTCACGCTCATGGCGATCGCGGCAACCATGGGCGAGAGCAAGTGACCGGTCAGGGGATACAGCAGGCCGGCAGCCAACGGAATACCCATCGAGTTGTAGAGGAAGGCAAAACCGAGGTTCTGGCGCATGTTTCTAACGGTTGCCACCGAAAGGGTGCGGGCCCGCAAGATCCCCATCAAATCGCCTTTTACCAAGGTCAGTTGGGCGCTGTTCATCGCCACGTCCGTACCTGTCCCCATGGCAATGCCTACGTTCGCCCGAGCCAGGGCGGGAGCATCGTTTATTCCGTCACCCGCCATCGCGACCTGGCGGCCATCGCGCTGCAGGTCCGCCACCAGACGCTCCTTGTCCTCGGGTTTGACTTCGCCGTGGACCTCTTCAATGCCCATCTCCCTGGCCACGGCGCGTGCAGTGGTGAGGCCGTCGCCGGTGGCCATGATGATTTTTATGTCGTGAGCCTTGAGCCGGCTGACCGCTTCTCTGGAGGTCGGCTTGATCGGGTCCGAGACGGCCAGCAACCCGGCCAGTACACCGTCGACTGCTATGTAGATAATGCTGATGCCTTGCGCGCGTAGCTGCTCGGCCTGTTGTTGCAGTGGGCTGACGCTGATGCTGGCGGCTTTCATCAGGGCGGTATTGCCCAAGTGGACCTGCTTGCCGTCCACCTGGCCACTGACACCGATGCCGCTGCCGGACTCAAATGAAGCCGGCTTGATCAATTCAAGATGCTCGGCTCGTGCGTGATCGACGATGGCGTGGGCCAGGGGATGCTCGCTGCCCTGGTCGAGGCTGGCGGCCAACAGCAGCACCTGGCGGTCGTCGAAGCCCTGGGTGGCTTTCACGCTGTGAAAGGCCGGGCGCCCTTCGGTCAGGGTGCCGGTCTTATCGACGATCAGCGTGTCGATCCTGCACAAGTTCTCGATGGCGCTGGCGTCCCGGAAAAGCACGCCCAGGCTGGCAGCCTTGCCGGTGGACACCATGATCGACATGGGGGTTGCGAGCCCCAGCGCACAGGGGCAGGCGATGATCAGCACGGCGACGGCATTGATCAGCCCGAAGACCCAGCCGGGTTCGGGACCTAACAGCCCCCAGCCGAAAAAGGTCAGTGCGGCGATGGCAATCACGCCCATGACGAAATAGCCCGCGATCACGTCGGCCATGCGCTGCATAGGGGCTTTCGAGCGCTGGGCCCGGGCGACCATCTGGACAATTTGCGCCAGGACGGTCTCGGCGCCGACCTTCTGCGCCGTCATCACCAAGCTACCGTGGGTGTTGATCGTGGCGCCGATCAGGCTGTCCCCGGCGCGTTTGATCACCGGAACCGGCTCGCCAGTGAGCATCGACTCGTCAACGGCACTTTCACCTTCGAGCACCGCACCGTCGACCGGGACCTTTTCACCGGGCCTGATCCGCAGGTGGTCACCCTGATGGACGTGGGTCAGGGGGATGTCCTGTTCCTGGCCGTCGGCATTGATCCGGCGCGCGGTTTTGGGGGACAGCCCCAGCAGCGACTTGATGGCGGCCGACGTCTGCGAGCGTGCCTTGAGCTCCAGCATCTGCCCCAGCAANGTNAGNGAGATGATNACCGCGGCGGCTTCAAAGTAGACGCCGATCCGCCCCTCCTGCATGAACGTGGCGGGAAAAGCTCCGGGCCAAAACGTGGCTGCGACACTGTAGAGATAGGCCGCCGCGGTGCCCAGGCCAATCAGGGTCCACATGTTCGGGCTACGCTGGCGAACAGAGGCCACTGCCCGCACAAAGAACGGCCAGCCTGCCCACAGGACCACGGGTGTCGCCAGGAAAAACTCGACGAAATTTTGTGTTGCACCGTGAAACAGCGACAAGGCGTGCCCCGCCATGGCGAGCACGGTGACGATGACCGTCAACGGCAGGGACCACCAGAAGCGGCGGGTGAAGTCCTTGAGTTCTGGATTGTCCTCTTCTTCCAGCGCGGGCATCACCGGCTCCAGCGTCATGCCGCACTTGGGGCAGATGCCGGGGCT
>Ga0065714_10064643_pt1 | contig 26345 bp, 27 predicted proteins | sample MisRhiReplicate2_FD_59101 | JGI IMG/M metagenome (GOLD analysis project Ga0065714, IMG submission 59101) | Miscanthus rhizosphere microbial communities from Kellogg Biological Station, MSU, sample Rhizosphere Soil Replicate 2: eDNA_1 v2... | ecosystem: Host-associated > Plants > Roots >... | reverse complement strand
ATTACTTTTGCCCCACTCTGGTAGTTTTCGAACTATTATTAGCCAAGGGGGATTAGCTCAGCTGGCTAGAGCGCTTGCCTGGCAGGCAAGAGGTCAGCGGTTCGACTCCGCTATTCTCCACCCTTAGAGAGCCTTTCAGTTAATTCTGAGAGGCTTTTTTGTTGCTTTAGACTTCTAGTTCTTGATTTTATAAAACGAGATGTGCTTAAAATGTGCACGGTAACGTGCATAAATCGTGCACATAGATGTGCACATGCACGGCCTAACCATAACAACAAATGCTATGGTAACCATCAAAATCTTTCTGGACAAACGAAGGATCACCAAGGAAGAGACCTGCCCACTAAACTTTAGGATTTACTATGGAGGTAAATCCGCCACTCGCTCTACTAAAATCTATCTCAAAGAAGATCAATGGGACAGCGGTAAGAAGATGATAAGAAAACACAGTAACGCAGTATTGTTAAACAGACGATTGCATGGAGATTATTCCGTATGTGGCCACCTCTTTCGCGGAACTATCTGCGAAATATACACACTAATGACAACTGACAACACAGTTAAAGCACTTGAGAATGCCGTGCACTCGCTTACTGGGGGGCACTTATATAACGTTGGCGGACTAACTTTCAGAACTTTGGACAATAGCAATATTCAAGTTACAGGAAGCACTGTAAAACATGATCTGACTCTTATTACCAGAAGCTCTTGTATATTAGAAATGGGCGATGTAAAGAAGGAGTTTATGCGGATGCTAGACTTGTCTACTGCGTTTAAAGACTATATCGAAGATAAAGCAATACAGTTTTGTTTGATTTACGACTATGGTATGGGAGGTGTTTTCCTTTGCGAGGAAGTTAACGGGCATATAACTTGGAGTCCAGATGTGCGATAGCTGATATAAAAGTAAGTGTAGTGCTGCTGATCCTATTAATTCAACACGAGCAGTAGTTCCTGCCTGTTTAAAAGGTGAAGCACTCGAATATCAAAGGATACTTTTTACCTTGTAAAGGATAAGGGATGAACTATTGCGTTACGAACCCTTCAGACCAAGTGTCTTTATCTAAAGTGTAAGTAGATATTTCAAACCCAACTTTATGATCTCTGAAGCCCTCACAACTTCCTTTCCGTTCGATAGCTGAGTTGGCCTCGGCAATTGAACTGTAGACTCCAATTAGTTTCACATCTTCGCCACCATCAAGCATGTGGTCAACATGAGTATGCCATAGTAAATATACTTCCATAGTATAAAGCTACAATCCTCTTTCCATATCCACAATCTGTACTTACCTCTTAACAATAGGTTTTATAATAATAGATGGATATGGAAACTGAAAGCAAACTGCTATCTTGGTACTTTATGACAACTGAACTAACCGAAGAAGAATTTAAAAGTACATTCGGTAATAAGATGATCGATGTAACTGATTCAGCTGAACCTGTTTTAGATATTTGGCCATACGTGAAACAGCTCAACGAACAAGGTATCGTTGCCGACTCTGTTCTTAATGATGAACGGGTTGAACATGTTTACCGGACTGATACGTCAATATTTGACCATGTCTTACTTTCTGGCTCTAATTCAAACCAATATGCTGTCGTAGTCGTTGATTTAAACGGTTGCAAGATAACTGGACACTATCTTTTAGATCTCACTTCCGAGTACGATCTCTAATCATATCAACATGAAACTAAGTAAATCTTTTAATTCTGCATTTAGAAAGTTTGCCTACTTCTTATCAAGTGGCAATCACCACAATTTAAAAGGTATAGACTATCTGTCTCTGTATGGAGAAGAACCGAGCGCTATTGAGCAGACTTACGTTATATTTATTAATGTACTCGAACTGGATGATGCAGGAACTGTACTAAATGCAGAGTACGCAGAAAAGAGAGCAACGGATTATCTGCGAGAGTACTGCGATGGAAATTTCAATGTGGAGCCTCCTTATGAAGATTGGGAGGTCATCTTGCACTAATGCCTACTTTCGATTACAGAATAGCTAGTTATGCAATTTTTATTGTTATTGGGACATCTATCGATAGCTACAAAGAGAGACGTAAAAAGTCGAGAATCACTTCCGACTTCAAGAGTCTAAAGACTTACGAATACACTAGAATGGATGATGCTATTTTTGATCGCTACAATCAAGACGGGCCATTAGCCTGAAGGCCTGATCGCCTTCCGCCGGCTGGCGGAAGGCGTTTTGATCGTTTCAAAGAATGGGTTGTAGACAGTAGCTGAGGAGCTATTCTATTCATCCTGCTCTAAGTTCGGACGGGACTTTCGGGGCGCAAAAATTGTTCGGCATAAACGCTCCTATGGCCTTTCCCCGCTTGTCCATTAATTCCGCTGCATTTTTTGCTTGCTCAGTCCTGTCCGGGAGATGCGCACAATTAATCAAATTTTCAATTTAAAATTTAAGACGATGAAAGTGCAAATCCAAAATTCCCTGTTCCTGGTATCAGAAATCAAAGTAAGTTATCAGCCAAAGTTTAAAGCCTGCGACAGGCCTAAAGTGGCCCAGTCAAAAGATGCGTATAACCTATTGTTCAACAACTGGGATCAGGGGAGGATTGAAATGAGCGAACAATTTTTCATCCTGCTGCTGAACCGTGCGAACAATGTGATCGGCATGACAGAAATCTCCATCGGCGGATTTGCAGGAACACTGGTTGATCCAAAGCTGGTATTCGCCATTGCCTTGAAAAGCTGTGCCAGCGGAATCATAAGTTTCACAATCATCCGAGTGGTAATTTGAAACCCAGCCAGGCAGATCTTAGTTTAACCCGAAGACTGGTAGAGGCAGGGAAATTATTGGATTTGTTGATCCTGGATCACCTCATTCTAACTAAACAGGGTTACTTCTCCTTTAGGGATGAAGGGTTTTTAGCCCTGTATGAACCAGCAGGTATTGGTATTATAACTCAAAAGCCCCCTCTATTGTGCTTCATATACCTATCTCATATGGCTGCTCATGTTTTCACAGCATAGTGCATTGTTTGTTTGAAAGGTTGATAAATTTCCCAAGTGCTGAATAAGAAAAGAAAAGACTTCTCTAGTTTGATATGATTCTGTTGGGCTACCTTTAACTTTGATCTGGTCTCCAGTAATGATTAGAACAGATGGCTTAAAACCAGGTTTAGATGGGTGCTTTTAAATAATATAATAATGAAAGTAAATCATTTATTCCGAAAGGAAACCCAGAATCAGCTTACCCTTTCTTCGATAATGATATGATTCATCCAATTCGCAATATTCGATTGGACAATTTAGTTCATTGATCATATGGAATATAATATCATGAGCAAGTGCAGTAGTAATTGAAAATTTTTGAGCGAGCTCTTCCGTTGTTCCGGTCTTTTTTGCCCTAATCAGCAGATCGAATTTTTCATAGTAAAACAATTTTTTGGATAAACTAATTTGATATATCTTATTTATCGTTCTCTTTTTCAATTTTTTTGTTCGTTTATTTTGTTTGTGGAGGTTTTCAGGAAGGTATTGCACAAATATATTGCCTAACTTTTTTGTTTTTCCTGTGCATTTAAATAGTTACTCAACTGCAAGGTGGATTTTTATAAGAAAAATTAGGCTTTTGATTGACGATAAAATATATTTTGCATTTACAAGAAATTACTGTAAATATGTTATTATCTCTATCGAAGCGCTCTTCTGCCTTGCTAGAATTTTAACTGATCTAATTTTGGATGATTGAAATGTACAGAAAAATGATGTTAAGTTTCTTAGTGGTTATATATGTCAACGGTAAAAAATTGTCAGAGAATTGATCAATTGATTCGAAAGAAGGCAACCGGAACGCCCACTCAACTGGCTAAAAGACTCTCATTATCGCCTACTTATGTGAAAAGACTAATTGGGTATATGCGGCATGAGTATAAAATGCCCATTATTTATACGATTAGTAGTGGATACATATATACACGAAAGGGATACTTTTTTGTAGGATTTGTTGATGAGGAATAGTTGGCAGATTTGTTGTTTATCCAATCCAAATTGATATCATAGTCGATTTCATTTTTAAGTACTCCTTAATTTAGGCAGCTTTTCCAAGTTTTAATCGATGTCTAAAAGGTGAAGTTTTCCACATTTTTCCCAGTACACTATAAGTGTACTGGGATTTAATAACATTGTGAAAACTCGCTAGTATGAAAAGTAATCAACCGACAAATTTATTTGGCAGGAAAGTCCCTGCCTATACGCTTACAGAAATCCTTGTTGTCTTGGTTATCATAGGTATATTGGTGCTGCTGGCACTACCCAACCTGATGCCGCTGATCACTAAAGCAAAATCAACCGAAGCTAAGATGCAGCTGGAACATGCACATCAACTGGAAAAGGCCTATTTCTATGAACATTCCAAATATAGCAATGACTTATTGGAGATCGGTTTCACTCAAGAGAAGCTCACAACTGATGGCGCTGATGGGAAGGCCAACTATAGGCTAGAAGTGACTTCTGCCACACAGACTGGATTTGTGATTAGGGCGACTGCAGTGGTAGACTTTGATGGGGACGGGACCTTCAATGTCTGGGAAATAGACCAGGAAAAGAATCTGAAGGAAGTGATCCAAGATTAACAGCATGCTCTCGCTATCGATTAACGGCTCCATCTTATTTATCCTTCTGATGATGGGTATTCAAGATTTTAAGTACAGGGCAATTTCCTGGTACGCATTCCCTGTGTTGGGCTTTTTACTACTCATAAGCAATAAAGATTTCACAGTTGTCGAAGCAGCTGTGAACGTTGGTCTTATTCTCTTCAATTTTTTTCTGGTCACCCTGTTCTTCAGTTTTAGGGACCACAGACTGATTAATGTAATGGAAAGTTACTTAGGCCTTGGGGACATTTTACTGTTGTTTTGCCTCGCTGTTTATTTTCCAGTTGCCTTATTCTTCCTTTTTTATCTAGTTAGCCTAGTATTGATCACCATTTGCTCTGGAATATATATAAAGTATAATCGGCCTAAAAACTTTACCATACCGCTCGCTGGCCTGCAGAGTCTGATGCTTATTCCTGTACTTGGAATAGTATGGCTAGGAAATATTCAACTAAAAGATCTAAATGAAAACCTCATCCTTTGTCTATTATGAAACCTGAAAATTCTGTAAAAGCTGAGCTCCTGCATGAGATCACAGGCGAGACTGCTTGGCATTACCGTATTTTTCCTTTTGATCTCAAAGAAGGGGTACTTTGCATGTATACTGAAAGCGCAGAACAAGCTGTTTTGCTTCAAGATGAACTCGAGATCGTCATGAACAGAAAGATTTCTCTGCATCCGGAAACCCCAGAAACATTATCAAGGCTACTGAATCAGTATTACCTGAGGGAAAATCACAGGACTGAAATGGAGATTACGAGCAATGAACCTGTTTCGAATGATTTTTTGCAGAAGCTTATCTCTGAGGCCAAAAAGCTAAAGAGCAGTGACATTCATATCGAGGCTTATGAAGAGAAATGTCGTGTAAGGATCAGGATAGATGGCATGCTGATAGAACGGTATCGACTAAGTATTTCAGAATATCCCGCAATCATCAATAGGATTAAAATCCTGGCAAACCTGGATATTGCGGAAAAGCGGTTGCCGCAGGATGGCCGAATCAGCTTTAAGACAGCTAGTCAGGCCTTTGATATCCGCGTGTCTGTTTTGCCAACACTGTTTGGAGAAAAGATCGTGCTGCGTCTGCTGAATAATGACACAGCTAATATTGACCTGTTTAAACTGGGCTTGTCGGAGCCAGATCTAAGTGCCTATCTGGAAGGGGTGCAACGACCAAACGGTATCGTACTGATCAGTGGGCCTACCGGATCGGGCAAGACCACGACACTGTATGCTACCTTGAAACTGCTCAACAAGAGTACAAGAAATATTGTAACGATAGAAGATCCAATAGAATATACACTGGAAGGCATCAATCAGGTACAACTGAAGGAGAATATAGGCCTTGGCTTTGCCTCTGCATTGAGGACTTTTTTGCGCCAGGATCCCGATGTGATCATGGTAGGTGAGATCCGTGATCCGGAAACAGCGAATATGGCGATAAGAGCCGCACTGACAGGACACCTGGTATTGTCTACCATACATACAAACTCTGCATGGGGTACGGTATCCAGATTGCTGGATATGGGTATCCCGGCATTTCTGGCAGCAAATACATTAAATACTAGCGTAGCACAGCGGCTGGTAAGGCTACTATGTCCTGTGTGCAAGAGCTTGGCGGAGTTTGACGAAATGGGATATCCCAGAAGTTTTAAACCTTTTTATAGAGTGGATACCCATTATCTCCCGGCTGGATGCCCGAAATGCTATAATACGGGTTTTAGTGGCCGAAAGGCAGTTTATGAAGTAATTGGGATGGATCGTGATTTGGCAGCACTGATCAAGGCCTCGGAGATGAATGCAGAGGTTGTGTTAAAGGAAAAAGGGATTAGCTCACTGGCAGAAAATGCTTTTGCACTGTTTGCTTCTGGTGAGACTTCACTGGAAGAGATTTATCCTTTACTCTTGAACTAATGATAATATTTAATAGGATCGATACAAGCGCTAAGATGAACAAACAAATGAAAAGAGTTATTTTATTTCTGGTGATGGGTTTGCTGAGCTGGCAGAACCCTGTAATGGCGCAGCAGACCAAAGAACAGCGAATGACAGAACTGGAGAAGAAACTAGTAGGGCTTTCAGCTTTTGTGCCGGGGCTGAAGCAAAGGGTACAGGTGGGACTGTCAGGTGCTTCTATACAGGAACTTCTGCGTGCAGTTGCACAGTCGAACCAGCTGAACATCAATGTTGATCCGATGTTGAATATCAAGGTGAGTAGTAATGTGACTAATGAAAATGCACTTAACATCCTGATTTTTCTAGCTAAGAACTATGATTTGGACATCAATGTGATCGGATCAATCATCACTGTAGCATCTTACAATCCACCTGTGGTAAAGCCGAAATATATACCTAAGGAGATTCCGGTAAACTATAATGCAGGCGCAAATACGCTGTCGATGGAATTGAATAACGATACGCTGGACTTGGTGGTGCGCAAAGTGAGCAGGCTTTCGGGTAAGAACATTGTGGTGCCTGCTAGTCTGAACGGCAAACTTGTGAGTGGCTTCTACAATGAGGCTTTATTGGAAACCGCACTTGAAAAACTGGCCTTTGGAAATGGTATTAAGCTAGTAAAGACCAGCGACCAGGTTTTTGTGTTCCAGCCACTGGCAGAGGGGGAGGAATTGTACATCAATAGCGATGGGCAAACTGCGGTAAGGAAACCTTTCAGACTAGCTGCAGGCGATAATGCTATTGTTGGGAACCAGAATGGGGGCCAGCCTTCGGGACCTTTTAATATTGAAAAAAGGGGGAAGATGTTAAATATTGAAGCGGTGAATTCACCTATTGCTGACCTGGTAAAATCTGCCGCATTTGAAACTGGAGCCAATTATTTTTTGTATTCAGACCTGACAGGAAACATTAGTACAAAAGTAACAGACATGAACTTTGATAATTTTCTAACAGCGATGTTCAATGGAACGGACTATACTTATAAAATAGAGAATGGCATTTACTTGATCGGCGATAGGAAACTGGAAGGACTGCGTAGGAACAAAGTACTACAGCTGCAGTACCGCTCTGTGGACACAGTGATGATGATGATTCCTATGGAGCTTAAAAAGGGGTTGGAAATTAAGGAATTCCGGGAGCAGAATACGTTGCTCATTTCAGGGGCTTCCCCTCAGATTGCCGAAGTGGAGGCTTATGTGAAGGAGCTGGACAGACTGGTTCCTATGGTGTTGATGGAGATCACTTTGCTGGATGTGCGAAAGGGCCATACAGTGAGAACGGGTATTGAGGCGGGGATCGCAGACTCTACGGTGAGAACCCACGGACAGGTACTCTCCGGTTTAGACATGACTTTGGGTGCGGGTTCAATCAATGAGTTTTTGGGCAGGATAGGAACCAACCGGACTTTTAACATTGGCAAGGTGACGCCTAATTTTTATATGAAACTGAGTGCACTAGAAGCAAACAATAATGCCGAAATCAGACAGGTGCCTAAACTGAGTACGCTGAACGGTCATGCGGCTACACTGAGTATAGGTACAACGAGATATTATGTAACCAAGACGCAGAATGTATTTTCATCTGTGAACACGCAGACGGTTTTTACTGAGCAGTTTAATAAAGTGGATGCAAACCTTGCCATTACGGTAAATCCGGTGGTTTCGGGGGATGATCAGGTGACCATGCGTATCAAGGTAGAGATTTCTGACTTCATCGGGACACCCCCTGCCAATGCCCCACCTCCAACCTCGACAAGCAAATTTGAGAGCATCATCAGGGCACACAACGAGGATATGATCGTGCTTGGTGGGATGGAAAGAATGGAGAAAAGCGAGGCTGGAAGCGGTATCCCATTCTTATCACGTATACCAGTGCTCAAATGGCTTTTCAGTTCCCGGGAACGTACACGCAGCAAGGTGGTTACGCTGGTATTCATTAAACCTACTATCATTTACCAATAATATGAAAAAACAAATCTTTAAAGACCTGTTTCGTTTGCGCCGGCTTATCGTGTTACAGATCCGGCTGGAAAACGACGGGCTTACTACGTGTCATGTCTATGAACTAAACCTTTCTGGTGAGAAGCTGCAGGTGACGGACAGAAAGAGTGGCTTTAAAAATATTGCACATTTCAGCCGTCTGTTCAGGCCTGGCCCACTAATGCTCTGTCTTTCTGGGAGGGGGGTGCTTAGCAAGCAGATCGACAGACAGCGTTTAACAGATGAGCAGGTATTCGCTCACACCTTGCCAAACGCGAGACCGGATGATTTTTACATGCAGTGGGTCGCAAGAGAAGACCTAACCGCAGTTTCAGTAGTGAGAAAGGAGGTTGCGGATCCTTACATTGAGGAACTGACGAGAGGCGGGTTTGAGATTCTGGCGTTAAATCTTGGCCCTGAAACGGCAGAACAGCAGGAAAATGCAATAAAGCTATTGCTTGGTGCGGAAACGGTAAAGGCAGGATATCCGGGATTACAGGAAAACTATGATCAAGTGGTAGCAAAGGCTAGGTTTCAGGGTATGCTGATGCTTTCCGGCTTAGTCTTATTACTGGTTTTGCTCATTAATTTTTTCTTTTTCAGCGTTTATTCTGACAAGACTGAGCAGTTAATGCGGCAAAACAATATTACCGGGGCCCAAGTAAAAAAATATCAGGAGATGGAAGAGACACTGCAGCAGAAGGCTGTGCTGATCAAACATGCTGGCTGGACAGGTGGCTATCCTTGTGCTTGGCTTACCGACAGGTTGATGGCATCTAAGCCTTTTGATATAGGTATTTCGGGTTTTACCATTAATCCTCTACGCTTATCTCAACCATCAACTACTGTCCCTGATGAAGTATATGAAACAGGAAAGATCAGGATCAACGGTAATAGCGGCGATGCTTCTACACTGAATAACTGGCTGCACAAGATCAGGGCGATGAACTGGGTTAAGACATGTGATATAGCAAGCTATGGTCTGAACAGGGATATTAGCAGGGGTGAATTTGTGATCGAAATTAGTATCAGTGATTATGAGGGGAGGAATGCAGATGAAGGCTAAAAGGATCAACTATAAAATACTGGTGAAGTGCAGCCCATTGCTGGCATTGCTGCTCTGTGTTGGGGTTTGGCAGCTGGCACTGAAAAAAACATGGGAAAGCTACCAGAAATACTTGTTATTGCAGGATGCAGTCATACAGTCCAGCGAGCTGACTATTAGTCCAGGGTATACAGCAGATAGAGCACAGTTTATTGGTAGCGTGTACCATAGGTTTGAAGTAGATACTATGCTATGGAAGAACCGGCTCTGGAACTATTGCGCTACCCTTAGCCAGAAAAACAAGCTTTTAGTAAAAGCATTTCCAAGCTGGATAAATGTGCACTTAGGTAATACGGGGGGACTGAACCAGAAGATAGAGTTTACAGGTAATTTCCACGACCTACTCAGAATGCAACGGGAATTGGATACAATAAGTGCTGTAGGTCGTATTACAGGCCTCAGCTATAAAAGAGCATCTAGAGATACACAGACTACACTAATATTGATATTAACAGGGATACCTGTAAAGAAAGGACATCATAATGAATAAGAGCATTACTTATGGCTGCTGCTTACTGCTGGCAATGATTACTTCCTGCAAGGACTTTATTGAACCTTCATTGGAAAAACGTGAAGTGAAGCTGCTTGCGCCTGCAGACGGTGCAGAAACGAATAAATATCAAGTAGGCTTTGCCTGGGAACCCATGGAGGATGCACTCCGTTACCGGTTGCAGATTGCGAGCCCTGATTTTGACAGGCCGGTTTCCATTGCTTTCGATACCCTTATTAGCAAAGGCACACGACTGGAACTTACCCTCGACCCGGGAAACTATCAGTGGCGGCTGCGTGCGGAGAACGGGAGTAGTGCATCTATTTACCAACGCAACTCCTTTATCTTACATCCCTCCAGTTTGGACGAGCAGAAGGTGACGCTGATTGGTCCGGCAAGCGGTTATCTGAGTAATCAGCCTCAGGTATTATTGAACTGGAATGTACTGTTTAGCGCAGAGCAATACCGTTTGCAGATCGACACCCTAAACTTTACAGACGAGACTAAACTGGTATACGATAATGCGCTAAGTGGTAATCAGTTTAGCTTTAGCTTCCCCAAAGATCAGAGCTATCAGTGGCGCGTTAGAGCAGAGAATCGGACACAGAGTAGCAAGTGGTCTGAAGCCAGGATCATGAACTTTGATAAGACTCCACCAGGGAAGCCTGAAGTGATCGGCCCGGCAAACGGAGCGATACTTCCTTTACCCGTAGTGTTATCTTGGAAGCCGGTGAGTACGGCTAGGAAATATAAACTTTATATGTACCGAAGCGACGGCAGCACGCTTTACAATTCTTCTTTTCCGTTGACGTTGAACGGAACCAGCTATTCCTTTGGGCTAGGACAGGTGCAGGGTGAGGCAATTTTCTGGCGGGTACTTGCCATAGATGAAGTTGGGAATGAAGGATCGCTAACCGATATGCGCAATTTTAGCTTGCAGTAAGATGAATACTAAAAAGCCACTGGTGTATATATTGGGGATTCTGGTGCTAGGCATCTGGGGGCTGGTGCTGTATCAGATCTTTCTTTCAGGAGGTGATTCTGTTGATATGGATGCCATAGTGCAAAATGACCGCCCTGCAGACAAGACTGTCTTACCAAAATTGTACCCGGATACTTTTAAGTTGCTGCCGGAATATCCGGATCCATTTACAGGAGAGAGGTCAAAGCTGCCAGACACAATAAAAAGGCTGACTGCCAGGCAACGGATTGATGCTATCCCCGTGACACCTTTTCCTGACCCTGTAAAGGAAATGAAATATCTGGGTTTTGTAGCGGACAGCAGGGGAGCCCACAGAGTGGCTATCATTAGTTGCCAGGGACAGGATAGAATGCTGAAAGAGGGCGATACGATTAACAAGGTCAAAGTAAAAAAGATCGGAAAAGATGCAGTAATGGTCAGCTATATGGGCAAAAACAGACTACTTAAAACGGAATGACATGAAAAGAACTGTGCAATTATTATTACTGCTACTACTTTGGCTTGCTTCCTGTAAGCCGGTAGAGTTGAGATATATGCATAATCTGGGGACACACGTTGTAATACAGGCAGATACAGTTACCATACAGATGGAAGTGCAGCGTAAAGGACTGCTGATCCCGCCTAAAACGGGAAATACTTATTACTGGTTTGAAAATGGTAGGATAAATAGCTCACAGGGTGCCCATTCAGGCAAAGTACTACATGGACAGTTCAGGAGCTACAGTGTGGGAACCAAAAGGTTGCTGCTATCGGGCCGATTTAAAAGGGGGCTTAAAAGTGGTAGATGGCTTCTGTGGAATACCTGGGGGCAATTGAAGCAAAGCGAAACCTATAAAGACGGGCATCTGAATGGGTTTGTGATAAAGTATGATAGTCTGGGTAGGCCGATAGATACGCTGAAATATAGGAAAGGATTATTGGTAATGAAAAAGACTTCATTAGATACTACGGGGCTCTTTTCAAGAGTTAAGAAGTTCTTAAAATTCGGTAAGTAATGATACGTTCTTCAGCACTTTATATTTCTCTGATTATTTCCATTCTTATTGTACTGGTCTGCGGCTCCATGCTACTGATCGGTTATACGTATAAAATGGAGGAACGAAAGTATGAGCGTATGGATCTGCTGAATAGGAATGCAGGTTCAGCTAAGCTGATTTTAATGGGGGATGACTTTATAAAGGATTCTGTTCAGCGAACTGACCTTTTTGGAAATGGTGACGACAGTGTATTGTTGGAGAAGAGGCAATGGGGTGCTTACGAATTGGGATTGGTGAAAAGCTATGCGAATACAGATACGGTAAAGAATGCATTTCTAATCGGGGCCTTGCTCACCGATACCTTAAAGGTACTGTACCTTACTGACGAGGACAGACCTGTGTCCATCAGCGGGAAAAGTAAAATAAGCGGTACGGCATACCTGCCGAAATCAGGGATTAGGGCTGCTTACGTAGATGGAACTGGTTATGAAGATAGAACGCTGATTTATGGAGCTATAAAAGATAGCGAAAGGATGATGCCTTTGCCTGATAAGGCTATGTTGAAATACCTCAACGCTTTACTGGAAACAGAAAATCTGGCAGAGGAAGTTTTGCCCGACACGCTTAGTAATTCATTTTTTTATGCTGTAAAAAGGATCCATCAGCACAGGGAAACGGTAATATCGGAGAGGTTTAAGGCTCATGGAAATGTGATCATTTCTTCTGACAGCCTAATTGAGGTAATTGCGGGCAGCATGCTGGACCAGGTGATCCTGGTGGCGCCTCAGGTCAGGATTAGGACAGGTTTTAAGGGTCGATTGCAGGTGATCGCATCGGATTCTATTGTAGTTGGAGATTCAGTGAAGCTGGCCTATCCGTCAGCGCTGATGGTGCTGAAAAATGATACTGCAGAGTTTCAGGCTGGGATAAAGATTGGAAAGAATACCGAGATAAGGGGGCAACTTTTTGCCTGGGAAAAGGCGAAGACCCTGCTAATGCCGATAATCTCGCTGGATGCAGGTACAGTCATTAAGGGAGAAGTTTGGTGTAAGGGGTATGTGGCGTTGAATAAGACTGTCAGAATACATGGTTCTGTATCTGCTATCCGGCTGATGGCCAAAGTGTCCTCCGCCATCTATGAAAACTACCTGATCGATGTAGTGTTGGATAAAACCCGTCGGTCGAGATACTATTTGAGTTCTAGGCTAATGAATATGGAAACAAAAAGAGGGGGGTTGCTATGCAAAGTAAACTAAGAGGAGGAATGATCAGGTCTGCAACGATAATTGAAACTGTGGTAGCCATGTTACTGTTGCTGATCACTTTTTCAGCAGGGATGGTAGTCTTTCTTAGGGTAACCAGCACAGGGGTAAATGATCAGAGATCACGGGCGAAAAACCTGACAGAGCTGGTAGCAGACAGTCTTTCTGCAACGAGAAATCGGGAGGATTTGCGGCTTGAACGAGCGGGGTTGCAATTTCAGATAAGTTATAAAGCTGACCCCGAAAGAAGAGGTTTAATTATTATGAAGGTGAGTGCAACAGACAGTACCAATCTTTATGAATATACCAAATTCTTAATGACAGATGAAGAAGCGAAGGATTAAGGCTTTTACGTTAATTGAAATGGTGCTGGCGATGATGCTGGCGGCTATTGTCATGAGCATGGCCTATACTGTATTTACAATATTCAGTAGGTTATATAGTGATTACAGGATAAAGAACCTTGATCATGCCAATTTGCAGCTGATCAGGCTGGCATTGGGTAGGGACATGGAATGTGCCTCTCTGGCAGAAGTAGATGAAAGTGGATTACATCTTAAGGACTCATTGGGAAGGGAGGAGGTCAGCTATACGCCCAGCGGGGACTACCTGCTGCGCAGGGCAGGTACGGTGACCGATTCCTTGAGAATGAAGGATCTGAAGATGTACTGTTCATTTGAGGGATCGGATGTCTCAGAAGGCATTACAGATTATCTGGTATTGAAGTTTATTTACCATAAAAAGCCTATGGAGATCAGCGTACACAGGAATTATTCATCCGCTGAGCTATTTACTTACCAAGATCCTGATACGGACGATTAAAGCAAATATATTCTGATGGAAACGATAGATATTTCAAAGTATAGAAAGGAAAAGAGGACGACTCGATTAGAAGCCAGCCTTGGAACTAAAAAAACCTCAAAGCTGATGGAACTGATGTCCAGGGATATCAGTTTCAAATCCTCAGGGTTAAATGATCAGAAGAAGGAACATTTCTTTTTTGAGCTTGGCACGCTGCTACAATCAGGTATAGATTTAAAAAATAGTCTGGACCTGGTTACACTGGAAAGTTTGAAAGACAAACATCTGAGCATTTATCGTGAGATTAAGACCCAGGTGATCTCAGGTAGCGCACTCGCTAAGGCGGTAAGGGGAACTGGGAAGTTTTCGGATTATGATGAGTTCAGTATACAGATAGGAGAAGAGACAGGTAATCTGGCCGAGGTGCTGAAGGACCTGGCATTATTCTATAAGCGCAAGGTGGAGCAGCGAAGGAAGATATTGGGTGCACTGACCTATCCCGCTATTGTGCTCTGCACTTCTGCTGGGGCGGTGTTTTTCATGCTGAGGTTTGTTGTGCCGATGTTCAGTGATGTGTTTAAAAGGTTCGGCGGTAAGCTGCCCTGGATGACTGAGATGGTGATAAAGGCCTCATCGTTAATGGGTGTCTTGTTTATACCATTTGTTCTGATCAGTGCTGCTGTGGTTTACCTTTTATTCAGATATCGCAAGCATGAGCGTTTTAGGGACATTTCCAGCCGAGTGGTACTGAGAGTCCCCCTGGTTCGGGAACTGGTGATAAAGATCTATCTGGCCAGGTTCTGCAATACCATGCGACTGCTGATTAGCACCAGAATCCCTTTGTTGAGTGCAATTAGTATGTCTAGAAAGACGATCGGTTTTTATCCAATGGAGGTTTCTCTAAAAAAAGTCGAACAGGATATTATGGAGGGAAAGTCATTGTACTTGAGCTTATCTGCTTTTCCCATTTATTCCGCGAAAATGATTCAGCTAGTGAAGGTGGGAGAAGAGATCAATAAACTGGATTACTTCTTTGAAAATATCGCTGGTCAGTATTTGCAGGAAGTTGAATATCAGACGGGAACGGTTAGTAAGCTCATAGAGCCACTGATCATTATCTTTTTGGGCTTGGTGGTGGGATTTATACTGATCTCTATGTACTTGCCAATGTTCCAGATGAGCAATAATTTTTGAATTTTTTAATAGTAATATGGAAGATAAAATCTACTTGGAGCTTGCGGAGCTGATCCGCACTAAACGGAGGATAAAAAACCTCACGCAAGATTATATGGCAGCGAAGTTAGGTATTACTCAAACTGGATACTGCAAGATCGAATCAGGTAAAAGCAAATGTTCAGGACATAGATTGTTTCAGATTTTTGAGCTACTTGAATTCAATCCACCTGATTTTCTAAAATCGGACAGAAATTATTAGAGTAAAATAAACTGTTTTTGCTCGATTTTTTAAAATATGACTGAAGGTCATATAATATGACTATTAATCATGCTTTATGACTAGAGGTCATCCTTTTTTGCTGGATTGATAAAGGTCTGATGATTAGGTTTGTAACGAGATAAATGTAAATATCTAAATGATGAAAAAGCTCAAAATTATATTACCGGGAATCCTGTCGTTATGCACTTTTGTTTGTCTGGGTTTAAGTGCACAAGAGACTGATAAAAGCATGCAAAATTCACGAGCAAGTTTTTTGAGTAAAAAGTTTAGTTTAACTGCAACAGAAGCAAAGAGCATAGTTGTATTTATGGATTCCACAACGCAGGCTATGAACAAGGTTTTTCAAGATTCTACCCTGACTTCTGAAGTGAAAATAATGCGGCTGAAAAATCTGGAAAAAGCCAGAACAGCCAAAATGAAGCAAATTATCTCCAAAAAATCTGATGCACGTATCTCGCGGGATCAGAAAAGGCGAGGAGATTATTAATAACAATTAAACATCTAAATTAGCTATGAAAGTTTTGAAAAGTCCGTTTCTGAATCTGGCCTTGTTGCTCCTGGTTTTGATTTTGTTTTTTAACAGTTTTTTTCAAGGTGAGAAAATTGCTTATGTGCAATCAAACAAACTCCTTACTGAATATAAAGCATCAGAACAAGCGAAGAAGGCATATGAGGAAAAATCCAAAGTCTGGCAATCCAATATTGACACGCTGACTAAGGAGATCCAACAGGAAATAAAGACGTATGAGCAGACTGCGTCTAAAATCTCAAGTACTGAAAAAGTTAAGTCGAGAAAACTTATTGATGAGAAAAGGAAACAGTTATATCAATATCAACGGAGTATACAAGGAAATGCCCAGGAGGAGTATGCTAAGGCAACACAGCCCGTGGTCACTAAGATTAATGACTTTCTTTTGGAATATGGTAAAGATCACAATTACACGATGATCCTGATTGCGAATCCTTCGGGGACTATTGCGTATGCCAAAGACCATTTGGATATCACCGATGCAGTTTTAAAAGAAATGAACGATCAATATCAAAAAGATTTAAAGAAATGAAAGGACTAGTGGCTTCAAGCCTTATTCTCTTGATAAGTTTCGTAAGTGGCTGTACACAGGATATCCATAGCAGAGAAGGTTTCTTTAAGTATGTCAAAGACAAAGATAACGGTTTGTTGCAAGAGGTTAAGAAATCTGATGTTCTTACTTCTGCCAGCTATGTGCCTTTTCAAATTATCTACAATAAGAAATGGAATTTTCAGAAAAATAGTAATTCAAACTCAGGCAAATCTTCTAAGATTTGTTTCATTATAAGTTTTTCGAGGAATGGAAAAGAATTACTGAGTCAGCTGGATTTGAACGTCTACAGTGATGTACTTCAAACGTTGTCATTTCAAATGATTCCATTGGTATCCTTAAAAATGGATGATGAACATGTTATTTCTCCAACCGATTGCTTGTTTCAGCAAACTTATGGTCTTTCACCTGCGAACGAACTTCTTCTGGTTTTCGATTCCGATGAAATAAAAGCTTCAAAAAAATATAGTTTAACAATTGAGGACTTCGGTATAGGATTAGGAGAACTGAAATATAATTTTTTAAGAGGTGACATTGATCGACTTAATAAAGCACTGAAAATTTAAATACATGCGCTATGAAATTTAGGTATAAATCAAAAATAAGCCGGATAGTTTCTCTATCTCTGCTCTTCTGTTTTCTGAACCAGGTGTTTACACCTTCTGTAGTGTATGCGCTTACGTCAGGACCGACATCACCTGAAGCAACGAGTTTTGAGCCGGTGGACACAACTGATATGGTAAATCCTTTAACTGGTGACTTTGTGTACAACCTCCCTTTAATGGAAGTGCCTGGACCTGAAGGAGGGTATCCATTAACATTATCGTATCATGGAGGCCTCCAACCAAATGAAGACGCAAGTTGGGTCGGATTAGGATGGTCCTTAAATCCTGGCGCTATAAATAGAAGTGTAAATGGTTTTCCTGATGATTGGCTTGGAGCACAAGCGAGCAGACGTGATTATTGGGTAGGGGGGGTTAAGAAGAAAACTAGCATAGGTGTAAATATACCAATATTTGGTAATGTCGGTTCAGCTTCATTTGGTTTGTCATTTTCAAACGATACTTATGCCGGGAGAAGTTGGGGTTGGAACGCTGGAGTCGGCATCGGGTTTGAAGGTTCTCCGTTTTCCATAGGTGCGGGAATAGGTGTTAATGCTGACAACGGTGATTTTTACGCTTATGGTCAAGTCGGAGCTACAAAGGGGCCTTTTTCATTGGCGATAGGAATAAGTACACAAGGTCCGTATGCCAATGCTTCTTTGACAGCAAGTACAAATGGCAAGGGTTTTAATGTATCAGGTGGATTGAACTTATCTACGAATTTTCAATCTCTGAATGTTGGGATTGGTGCAAATCTGAGCTACAGCACTCAGGACATCTCGAAGTCATCGAATGGTCCGACTTCAAGCCTGAATGTTGCAGGTTTTACAGCATCAGTTAACAGTTCGAAACAAGGAAATATCAGGACAAGCACCAGTTCAGTGTCAGTTGATCTGTTTTTAGTGTCTTATAGCCGGGAAAAAACTCGGTACTGGTCTGACGAACAGCAGGAATCTAAGATTTTTGGCGGCCTGCACCAAGTAACTTCTGCTTATGAAGAGGTGCCCAACAATTATGCCTATGATAGCTACTCTTTTACAGATGAGAATCTAAATGGGGTTGATAATCCTGATCCTAATAAAATACAAGGAGGATCACTACCTAGCTATGATTCATATCAGGTTACTGCTCAGGGTCTTGGAGGTACAATGAGGCCTTATGCCTTTGAAGGTATTACGATTAACCAAAACCGTTGGGAAATGGTTAATCCTACAACAAATGTTCAGACTGTCAAATATTACTCAAATTTTTATGGTGATTACCCAGAATTCAGATTTGATAATGATTTTTCAAATAATTATTTGCAGAGCTACGGAGACTATCCAAACGTGAATAATGAAATCTATATTTGGGATCCTCCTTTTTCAGGACCAACTCCAATAGACGCTGATTGGTATAATGGGGGGGGATCCAGTAATTTGCTTGCAGGATCCAGAGATATAAATTACTATGTCACAACTCCAACCGGTACAGTACATAATTATGACAATAAATTTATAACACCAGTAGTATATGGTTTAAACCGAAGGGCCCATACTTATCAATCTGAGTTAAGCAATCACATTGCTGGATTTTCCATTACCAATTCCAATGGAATTACTTATCATTATAACTTGCCGGCTTATGCTTACGATGAAGAAATGTACCAGGAAAATACAGCATATTCTCCTGGAGAGATGTTCAACAGGCAGAGGAAACGTGAAGGGTATGCATACACCTGGCATTTAACAGCAATTACGGGTCCGGATTATGTAGATCGGGGTACGATTGGACAGGTTGATGCATCTGACTATGGCTATTGGGTTAGTTTCGAATACGGAAAATGGTCGGATCAATATTGCTGGAGAAACCCATCTGAAGGCTATCAAACTGATGATGACAGTCAGTTTAGAACGGTGGGTATGGGCAAAAGAGAAATCTATTATCTCAATGCCGTTCGAACAAGATCTCATGTTGCAATATTTGAAAAGGATATCAGAAAGGATGCAAAAGGTGCCTCTTCTGAAATTTTTAATACAAACAGTGACAAAGATTATAATAATGATGGCCTTTATAATATCAATTCTACCATTTCTATGCGGTTGGATAAAATTTATTTACTCAATGCCTCAGACGCTAGTTTTGTCACAACATCATCTGGTTCCAATAATTATATAACCAATGGACGAACAGTAACTTGTACCGGATGCGAATTAGAAAATAATATATTAGATAGGTATGATGTTGGTGTCGTCGGTCGGGCAAATTTGGAAGCGAAAGCCATCAGGATTATTGACATGAACTATGATTATTCACTCGCTAAGGCTACAACCAACAGCTTCGAGATGTATTCTACTGGTACCAAAGAGGGGAAGCTGACATTAAAGTCGGTAAAATTTCGGGGAAAAGGAGGTGTTAGTTTATTGCCATCAACTGATTTTGAATATGAACTAGATCCCTCTGAAAGTAAATCTTTTACAGGAACACTCTCGTCGAATTCATTTATCGGATCCAGCACTGCCTTTAACGTCGGTGACTTATTAGCTAATGCTAGTACTGGGGCATTTTACGGAGTAATCATAGCTAAAGGTAGTCCAACCGGGGGGAATTCGACTTATACCTTAAAAAATAGTACCTATAGTGGAGGTGCTATAACGGCTACATTAAAGACTACTAAGAATCCGCCATATAATAAAGAATTTTACGATTTGTGGGGGATGTATAAGGCTGATTATAGCTACACCAACAACAGCAATCTAGACAGGTTAACTACACCTGTTTCAAATATGTCTTCAGATGTATGGTCACTTAGGAAAGTCATTACAGGATTGGGAGCAGAAGTGAAAATAAAATACGAAGGAGATACTTACAGTAAGAGCGTACTAAATGAATCGAGGCCATTTCAGATTAGTAATTTCACAAATGTTGGTGGTTATGATTACCAATTTAATATCACGAATTCAAACATCCCAAATTTAAATGAGCTGTTTAGAATCGGGGATAACATTAGCCTAATAACGATGATGTGGAGTACACCGGGATATTCACCTTTAAATTCAGATGATTATCCTGCTCCTGTTGTGACAGCGGTAAGTGGTAACCAATTGAGCATAAGGGTTTCTCCCGCGCATCATCAAGGCTTAACCGGCCACACTAGCTTTATTGCAGGTAATGTTGGTTTTTCTGCAATGACCAGGAAGTTCGGAGGGGGTGTCAGGGTTAAGAGTTTAGTAATTGATGATTTGTTTGGTGTCAGGGCCTCCACAAATTACAATTACAATCAAATCAATAATGGGATTGACAGCCAGATATCTTCAGGAGTGACTTCCTATGAGCCAGTTTCTGTGGATAAGACCAGTTCCTTACCATCGGGAAGCGAGAATAGCTACCGGATAACACTGTATCGGGACATGAATCGATTGCTATCCTTGTCCAGAGAAGTTCCAGGCCCTGGAGTAATGTATGAGAATGTAAATGTTGAGACTGAAGTATTTGATAATGCAGGTATTTCAAATGGTAAAATTGCTGGGAGTAAGACAATGGAATTTGAGGTCTTTAGGGATAATATGATTGGAAAGCAGGATGTGACTGCGCCAAGGTCCGCGCTCAGGTATCCCGGGGCAAATTATTATACCAGAAATCTTGTTTTGAAAAAACTTGTTTCGGGTATAGGCTCTTTGAAACGTGTTATTAGCTATGATGATAAAGGTCAGAAGATTAATGAAACCATTAATCATTATCTGAGTGACGGATTAGAACATTTAAAACATGCTGATTTTATGAAGGCATATGAGAATAGATTAGTTAACTATAAAAAACAAGGGTTGCTAAAAGAAAGATATGCTGAGGCAAAATCAGTTTGGACGGGCAGCGGAGAGAATTACCATGTTAAGGCAACACTTACCGCACGTGAAAATTTTCCGAACGTGCAAACTGGTCAAACTGTTATTGACTATGTTACAGATGTTAGACGTAGCACGGTGAATGAGGAATTTGATTTTTACAGCGGAGCTGGAGTAAAAACAGTAACTACAGATTCCTATGGAAACCGCTATATGGATGAAACAATCCCAGCCTACAAAAAGTATACCGAGATGGGGCTTAAAACCTTTGGCGGTACTAACAAACATATGCTTGCACAAGAAACGGCGTCCTATAGGTATAAAGTTGATGCAGCAAATCAGAAACTGGGCTTGATTGGTGCAAATGTGTCAACCTGGGCAGTAGATGTTCCAGTTCTAGATCCGGTAGGTACGGCAATAGTTCAGAACAATGCATCAACAAATGGTAAAATCTGGCGGAAGAAAGAGATTTATTCATGGATGCCAGCCGGTCAGTCTGCAAATGGGATTACACCTATGGGAAGTGTTACTGCCTTTGACTGGACTACACCTGGTTCTTCAGGTGTAGGGTGGTTAAAGATTTCTGAAAACACTTTGTTTGATGTGTACTCAAAACCATTGGAAGATAAGAATATGAATAATTTGTATTCTGCTATGCGCATGGGATTCAATAATACTAAAATTGTTGCAACTTCAAGTCCGGCAAGTTATTATGAGATGGCTTATTCAGGTGCTGAAGACAGTATGTCCGGATCTGGAATGACAGTAGGTGACGGGTCTATTTCCTCAAGCTTTGCACATACTGGGATGAAAAGTATTGCGCTGCCTTCCAATGGGGGGCAGATATTTAAATATACAGCGCCTCTTTCTAAGTTGGATCCAGTACGAAGGGATTACTTTATTTCTGCCTGGGTGACGGGTGCAAATATTACTCAAATAGGTAAAGCAAGATTATATTACAGCATTGATGGGGGATCGCCCGTTTATGGCGGCACAACCCTTCAGAAGGTGGCTGCCGGATGGTATCTCATCGAAATGCAGATCCCTGCCTCTATCATCACCACTGGTGTGACTAGCCTCTCTGTAGGTTGTTCCAATTTAACCGGTGGGGGTACATTGTATTTTGATGATTTTAGGTTTCAGCCTTTTAATGCAGGAATGGTTTCTTATGTGTATGATGCATTTAGCGGCGAACTAACGTATATATTGGATAACAACAATCTCTACGTGAAATACGAGTATGACGCTGCAGGAAGATTGATTAAAGTCTATAGGGAAACGCTGGGTAAGACTGTTGTACCTAAGGTCAAAGAGATGCAATACAACTACAGAAGAACTAATCTTTAAATATACATGCCATGAGATATCTAAAAGCTTTGTTGAGCATAGTAATAGTTGGGTTTACAGTAAATGGCTTCGCTCAAGAGTCAAAAAAGCAAATTCAAACCAAACTCTACCGTACAATTTTACAGATTGATTCTTCTAAGGCCGATACAGTATGGCAAATTCAGGACAGCTATAAAGCTAACTTAAGCTTGATAATGGCGGATACAACTTTACATGGAATAAGGAGAGAAAGGAAAATTCACGCACTTATGAATAATAGAAATGAAAAGTTAAAGAGGCATTTAGGTGAAGTTCAACTAAAAAAGATCATTTCACCTACGGAACGTATCATTGATAACAATAGGTAAGAATTAGTACAGGAAAAATTTAAATCATATGCTATGAAAAGATTAATGCTAAGCATTTCACTAGGATTTGTAATGGCTTTATTAAGCATGTCTTCCCATGCACAAACCGGTACCTCATTGTCAACAGCCATTTATATTGGCAGTTATAGCTCAATTGGTGGCCCTACCTTTAGTAATGTTGGGAATAATTTGAGTTATAATGGTATTACATATACGAATAGTATTGGCCAAACGAGCCCTGAAGTGTATTATCGTTTTATTGTCACGAGTCCGGCTATGCTGGATTTCTCGCTTTGTTCCAGCACTTTCGATACTTACATCCATATTCTGAATTCTGTTGGTGGTGTCATCACCTATCAGGATGATTCTCCTGATTGTGGCGCAAAATCCCATTTGACATATACTTTAAATCCGGGTACTTATTACTTAGCTGTTGAAGGATATGGTAGTTCTACCGGAGATTTCAATTTGGTCGTTAATTCGCTCAACTCGGGTGGAACTAACTCAGCTCCGTCAATTAGTTATCCTGCTACAAATATTTTAGCTGTTGGTTCTTTAGCTAGTATTGTTCCTGGTAATACAGGTGGAGCTGTTGGAGGAAGTAGTGCGGTTACCTCAACGTTTGTCACGGGCATGTACAATCCATTAAATACTGCCTGTGATGCTTCTGGGAATGTGTATGTTGCTGATGCAGGAAATCATCAGGTGAAGAAGATTAGCTCCCTTGGTGTCGTAACGGTATTAGCGGGGGCTGGGTATGCAGGATATGCAGATGGGACAGGTACTTCTGCTGTCTTTCAGCATCCTTCAGCATTAACAGTAGATGCTTCTGGAAACGTTTATGTATCCGATCAGCAGAACCACAGAATTCGTAAAATTACCCCTGCAGGCGTAGTAACAACACTGGCAGGTAGCGGTAGCGCTAGCTTTGCCGACGGTACAGGAACGGCAGCTAGTTTTAGCAGCCCCATAGGTTTGGCATTGGATGGAAGCGGGAACCTGTATGTTGCAGACTATTCTAATAACAGGATCCGTAAAGTTACCCCTTCCGGTGTGGTAACTACATACGCAGGAACGGGCACTGCCGGTATAACCAATGGTGCAGCGCTTTCTTCTACATTTAGAAACCCGATGGGGCTAGCCTTTGATGCGACAGGTAATTTATATGTTGCCGACAGGATAAACCACGTTGTCCGCAAAATTACTTCAGGAGGGATAGTTTCAACACTTGCGGGCAATGGTACAGCCGGATTTGCAGAAGGAACCGGCACTGCGGCAATGTTCAATGAGGCAAACGCTTTGACGGTTGATGCCGGTGGAAATATATTCCTTGTGGATCGGATGAATAACCGTATCAGGAAGATTACTCCGGCTGGGGTTGTAACCACTTTAGCAGGTAATGGTACTGCCGCGACTGTAAATGGTTCAGGTTCGGTTGTTAGTTTCAATTCTCCTTACGGAGTTAGCATAGATGCCGCAAAAGCAAACCTTTATGTTGCCGAAAACAGTGCGAATGTAATTAGAAAGATCTCTTTATCTGGTGGCGGATATACAATTTCCCCTGCGTTGCCTGCGGGTCTGTCACTAAATGCCAGTACGGGTATCATAAGCGGAACTCCAACTACTGTAACAGCTGCAACTACATATACTGTGACTGCTACAAATGGTGAAGGAAGCAGCACCGCAAGTTTCAGCATTAGGGTAGTTGCTAATTTAGATCCGTATATCAACGCTATACAAACAAAATCTTACGATGATGATGGCGTGCAGATCAGTGAGAGCAAATCATATTATAGCGATAATGGTAAATCAATTCAATCGCAGGTTAAGAATATTACAGCCAATCAGGTTCTTGCTTCTGAGGTGTTGTATGATGCATTGGGCCGCTCTGCTGGCGCTACACTTGCAGCACCTACTAATAGCGCCCAGCTTAATTACAAACCAAATTTTATTATAAATGCAAACGGTTCAAAGTACGATCACCGCAACTTTGATGGGGGCAAGACAAATGCGCCTGATCCGGTTAGTAATACCTCAATTGGTACTTTGGGCTGGTACTACAGTAATAATAACACACTGGAACCATATGTGGCGGCTACATCATACCCTTACAGCCGGAATACTTTCTATAATGATGGAACAGGGGCGGTAAAAAAAACGGCCGGAGTGGGTGAAGCCTTTAAGATGGGTTCGGGTTATCAGGCTTCATCGAACACAACGGGAGTACAAAATGAATTGGATTTTTATAACCAGTTGCGTGTTAAATTTTTCCCAGAGACTCAGGTAGGGGCACGAAATTCACTGGTAAGCAATGGAATGCTGGAAATAGCTCAAGATGTGAATGGCGTACAGGTAGCCAGCGTAACAGATTTGGAAGGAAGAGTGCTTATGACAGCAAAACCTGATGTTAACGGAGGATTGACTGTTACTAATAGTGTCAATATCTCTAACCAAGGTGGTTATGAATACGAAATCAATTGGAATGAGAACGGTGTTGTTCCTGCTTATGCCCCTTATATACGGGTTAACGGAGGGTATATTGAAGTTCTTAAAAGCACGAATAATTGGGTTTCGTCAACAACAGTGTATTCCGGTACAGCAGTTGGGTTTAATTCGGCCGGTAATACCCAGGGCAAATACAAAGTTATTTCTTCTGCCCCTTTTAACGTGAGTTTCCGGGTTCCCGCGAATAATATTGAAACTTCTGTTTGTAAAGCATGTAACGCTAAGCCGGCATCTGATACAAAAGACCAGATTCATTACTTCCGATTGCTCAATCCGGCTTTGGTAACCATAGGAGGAACAGGTTGGAAACTTTACAATATGTCTGTTGATGAGCAGGAAGTAGCTAATCAGGGTTCCCCTGTTCAGCTACCTGCCGGGTACTACAAGGTAAGCATCCCTGAGACAGGGAATGCTACTATTAGTTATGCCAACAGGTATTCAGATATCAGTTATAATTTTTATAACCAGCTTGGACAATTGGTAGGCAGCATAGCCCCTGAAGGTGTTAAAGCGATTCTTAACAATGGAATTATAGCTTATCCTACGTTTGCCAATGTTCCTTTCAGGACTACTTATGAATATGATTTGCAGGGGAGGCTGATTGCCAATACGCAGACGGATGCGGGTAAGACTGAATTTATTTACAGGCAAGATGGCAACATCCGTTTTTCGCAGAATAGTGTGCAGCAAAGTGCGAGTCCGAAACGTTTTTCATATACCAATTATGACCGTTGGGGAAGGTCTGTAGAATCGGGAGAGTTTGTGGAGACGGCAACGATTACCTTTGCCCTGGCCAAGACCAATACTGCGCTGCAGGAAAGCATTGCTGCGGATGGAGGGCTTACCGGTGGCACCAAACAGGGCTGGGTGAAAACTTACTATGATGTAGCCAATGGTACTCATGGAGTTTCGGGGTATGTGCAGGATGTTGCCGCCTTAAGAGGAGCAGTAAGCTGGACAGAAAATGCCGGCGGCAGTAAAACCTGGTACAATTACAACGGGGAAGGCAGGCTGGT
>Ga0065714_10002543_pt1 | contig 26352 bp, 24 predicted proteins | sample MisRhiReplicate2_FD_59101 | JGI IMG/M metagenome (GOLD analysis project Ga0065714, IMG submission 59101) | Miscanthus rhizosphere microbial communities from Kellogg Biological Station, MSU, sample Rhizosphere Soil Replicate 2: eDNA_1 v2... | ecosystem: Host-associated > Plants > Roots >... | reverse complement strand
CCTTTTTCTACTGGGATACCGCAAAGTATTAAAAATTCTATATTTCATCCGCCACAAGGAAAGGGTTAAATCAACCATTCTCTTCAAAGACCGGAATAAATGCGCTGAAGGAGTGCAATGATTCCGAGGTCTTTTCTGAGAAGGTAAATTTATAGACAAATAGTTCAGGTATGTGTGCTATTGGGAGGTCTTTAGGGTAGTTATGAATTTTAATATTTAAAAATGAAGAAAATAATTTTTGTCGCTTTTATAGCGCTAATAGCTGCTGCATGTACGCAGCAAAAGGACGGTAAAACAGATTACAAAGCTGTTCGTGATGAAGTAATGAAGTTCCATGATGTGGTAATGGGCGATCACAGTGCACTTGTGAATAACCAGATGAAACTGGATACTTTGTTGAAGAACCTTAGTGGGTTAAAAATTAAGTTTCCTGATGTTGATACGGTAAAGGAAAAACAAGCCATGTTGGCTATGGTAAATGATTTAAGTAAAGCTGAAGATCAGATGAATGATTGGATGCACAAATTTGAGCCTGATGTAACTGGCAAATCAAATGAAGCAGCAGTTAAGTATTTTAAAGATGAGCGGAAGAAAATTGAGATTATTGACAGCTTGTATAAGCAGGAAATTAAATTGTCTGATGATTACCTGAGTAAATTTAAGAAGTAATGAAGAGTTTGCTTTTTGGGGCCTTAATGATAGCCCTTTTTGTTTCAGGCTGTAAGACTGAAACAAAGCGATTACCTTTTTTACAAATGGAAATTTCTGAAAAGGTGGTTGATGGAAAAACAATTGCTGATACAGCGTTTCGAACTATACCATCATTCAAGTTATTGAATCAGGATAGTGTTGTTGTAACTCAAAAGGATTTTGATGGAACAATTTATGTTGCCGATTTCTTTTTCACCTCTTGCCCTACAATCTGTCCAATTATGCATCGTAATTTGCTTAAGATTTACAAGAAATATGAAGCAAATCCAGAAGTAAAACTTGCTTCTCATACTATCGATGTAAAGTATGATACTCCTTCCAGGATGAAAGCATATGCTGATAAGCTCGGAGTTAAGGGAACACAGTGGGAATATTTATGGGGATCGAGAGACGAAATCTATACCCTTGCTGAACGCAATTATCTGGCCGCTGCTCAAGAAGATAAATCGGCCCCTGGTGGTTTTGTTCATGGCGGATATTTAACACTTGTAGACAAAGAGAAACGTATAAGAGGTGTTTACGACGGAACTGATGATGCCGATGTAAAGAAACTAATGGGAGATATGGATATCTTATTGGCCGAATATAAAAAGTAGCCTATTTTTTAAGGCTATTTTATTTGATTAAGGCTGGCTATATGCTGGCCTTAACTGAATTATATGATTTATAGGATAATTTAGTGGAATATATTGACATTTTTTTATCTTTATGTCATGATGATTTGCTCATTAAAATAAATATTTTTGCTTTCTCTAAACTAATCTCTAACTCTTATGGTAAAGGTAGAACTAGAAAATGATTTAATTGAGTTTAAAGCCCGTCTTGAGTTTAGGCAAGAAGAAATTTTAAAGCTAGTTCACGAAATCAACTTGCTTCATATCAGTNAGGCCGTTCTTGCATTGGCAACAGCAGATTTACTTCATGAGTCAGTAGCAGAATTAGAACAGATTTTTGANATGCATAAATANGATTAAGGTTAAAAGGTGGCGCTGCGAACCAATTCGAATCTAAATTGTTATTTATACAAGTTTGTTTATTAACTAAATAAAAAGTTTCAAACATGGGATTAATGGGATATTACCTGATAGCAGGAATTATGTTTGTTGTAGGTCTTATTGTTAGCAACAGGCTCAAAAGTAAATTTAAGGAATATAGTGAGATTGGACTTGCTAATGGCATGAGTGGTAGGGAGATCGCCGAAAAAATGCTGTCTGATAATGGGATTCATGATGTGCGGGTTATATCTACGCCTGGGCATTTAAGCGATCATTATAATCCGGAAGATAAGACTGTAAACCTGAGTCCTGATGTTTTTGAGGGCAGAAGTATATCAGCTGCAGCTGTAGCGGCCCACGAATGTGGCCATGCTGTTCAACATGCCACTGCATATAGTATGCTTACATTTAGAAGTGCTATTGTTCCCCTTGTCAATATCAGCACTCAACTCTCGCAATGGGTAATACTTGCGGGCCTGGGCTTTTTAATAGGACGCGCCAACCCTACCATATTATTAGTGGGAATTATCCTGTTTGCTATCACCACAGTCTTTACAATTATTACACTTCCGGTTGAATATGATGCGAGTAACCGCGCATTGAAATGGCTCGAAAATAGTCATATTACTACACCTTATGAGCACGATAAAGCAGCTGATGCACTGAAATGGGCGGCCCGGACATACGTTGTTGCTGCAATAAGTTCAATAGCTACATTATTGTATTATATTTTACTTTTTGTAAACAGTAGGAATAGAAACTAGGGCATATTCATTGCCATTACCGCACTTCTAAGATCGAAATTGATTTTGTGTGCCAGCAATGCACCATCTGGGTCATCATAGTTAAGAAAATCTATTAAATCGCTGCAATAAATGATGCCAATGCATTTCCCCTCCTCTTGAACCAGAAGGAATTCTGCTCTCAAATCAATGAATGTGGCTAATGCATCAATTACAATTTGCTCTGGATGCAATACAGATGTGTGTGGGGTTGAAGGAAATGAAAACTCCCCATTTATAATGATTGACTTAGGTTTCATAGCTATCAGATTATGATAAAATAAAAAGACCTGTACTTTAGTATTAAAGCACAGGTCAATTGTTAAAGAATATCTATGCTTATTTTCTTTCGAGTTTGCTAACGTTATATTCACGTTCCATTACTATCGTTCCCTGAGGGCTGCTTACCTTAAATTCATCGGCAGGAGCAGTAGCAATTGTTTCTCCATTGGCATCCAATAGTAAAGCTGATTTGATGGTTAAAATTGTTCCCCCTTTAAAAGTGAAAACTTTTTGATCTATGGTAGTTGCCTTTCCTGTTGTTGATAAAAGGTTTAACTCAGCTTCCTTAAAATAAGGTAAATTAATGCTGCCTTCTTTTACACCGTATACTATTTTTACAGTAGCTGCATTGCTAAGATCAACTCCATTACTGTCAGCAGATTTAGGGCTTACTACATCGCTAGTAAAAACAAATTTTACATTTGTTATCGCATTCTCAGGTTCTGGTGTAATATCTTTATCTTTTTTACAAGCCGTAAATAATACCGGGAGAGCTAGAGCGACTATCGTTAACATTTTTCTTACATTCATTTTCATAACTTCTTAATAGTTTTTAATTACTGTTCTTTTGTTTTTTTTGTTGATACAAAGGTACAGAGGCCACAATGGCAAGACTGCCAGAATAAGGTTTAATGCTAACGGATTAAGACAGAAAGGTTAAATGTTTGTCTTTATAAAGACTTCCTGAGGAAGCACACCAAATGCCTTCTTATAGGCTTCAGAGAAATATCCGGGCTTACTGTAGCCAACTTCTATTGCCACTTCGCGTATGGAATTGAAATTGCCGCTCTCGAGAAAATTCTGAGCAAGAAGCAGCTTTTCATTTAGAAAAAAGCTCTTGGGACTTCTTTTAACGATCTTAGTAAAAAGCTTTTTATATTTTGAGTCAGACATTCCTGCCATTTCAGCAAGAAAGGTCACACCCGGGAAATCCAATAGTAAGTTGTCCAGTAAATACTGACTGGTATTTAATATCGATGCTGTATCCGAAGAAGATAACTTCTGTATAATGGGTTCAAAGTTTCTGGCTCGTCGCACAAGGTAAGTTAAGATCTTTAGTGCTGCTCCTTTTGCCAACAATTCAAATGAAGGGTCATCAAAAGATTTGTCTTTTAATCCCTTTAGTAAAAGTCTGGTGCTGCTGTCTATGTGGCCATAGAAAAATAGTGTATTCTTTGATTCATCGAACAAGGTCTCTACTATATTCTGAGGTTTACTATTCCCCATCAGCGACATTAGAAGTGCCTTGCCTATAAAGAGTCTAAAGCTATAATACCTTTCATTAACGGTGGGGATAAGTGTACTTTCAGTATGACTATCCATAAACCCCATTCCTAGTTTCGATCGATAACCTATTTTATGATCAGTCCCCTCAACAATGTGACTGCTAACCTCGTCACTTAAATCATAATAAACCAGGTAGAAATGATCTGTTGTAGCCATTCTGGTAAAGGAGATAGGAACGGAAAAAGTAACATCTGCCAAAAGCAAGGAAAGCCCGGGCATTACTTCCAGAAAAAAAGAACCACCTTTTCCAATATGCTCAGGTAGCTTCAGTATTTTTTCTTCAACAAGTTCAGCACCCAGATCGTTTGCCATTGGCTGCTGCCAATCAGGTTCTAATGCATAGTGATGTTTGATGTGAAGACCGGATCTTTCCATATTAAAAATAACTTAGATGATCTTTCGGTGGGACACCATATGCATTTTTAAATAGTTCAGCAAAATGTGAAGGTGTGGCAAAATTAAACTGAGCAGAAACTTCTCCGATAGTTAGTTCTCCATTCTCGAGCGCCTGTTTTGCAAATGCCAACTTATTATTCAGGAAAAAGCCATTTGGGCTTAATCCGGTTATTTTTTTAAATAAAGATTTATACCTGGTCTCTGACATGCAAGCAATTGAAGCAAGGGATGATATGCCGGGAAAGGAATCTGTAATCTGATCTAATAAAGCCGACTGTGATCCTATAATAGCCGTTAGATCTTCCTTTGCCACTTTTTCGATCAATACTTCCTGACTAGCTACCTGGTCCATATAATTGGCCATTAATGAATACACGGTGCCTTTAAGAAAGACATCGTACAGTGGATCGTTCATATCTACTTTACGCAGCTCATCAATGAGCCACCAAGCTTCATTGGTCATTCTTTCATATCTTATGAAAGTGTTTTTTTTACTGTCAAAAACTTCATTTAATACCTCTTTGAATTGAGGTAGCTTTCCGAGATATGCTTTGAAAGCAGTTTTGGCGATAAAAATAGAGATCATATAGGTTTTGCTTCCTTTCTGAATAATATAGTCGGCATCAAGACTGCTATCCATTATAGCCAGATTATAATTCCATCGTCCTACTGGTCTTGAAACCTCATCTAGTACATGAAATGCTTCTCCTTCGGTAAGGTTAAAATAAACTCCTATAAAATCGTCATTGGAATTGCGTTGATGAAAGGTAACTGGCTGGTTATAGGTTACATCTATAACTAATGCAGTGGTGAAATCGCTTATTGGTAACACATATCGGGTTCCACTGTGAATTTCTTCAGGTACCCTAATGTATTTGCCATCAACGTAGCCATCTAATTGTTCTGCCAGGTTATCCTTCCAGAACAGTTCAATACCATATTCATGAGTAACTTCCTTCATTTAAGAAGATAAATATAGCTTAATTGAACCTTTAAAAAAACGCTAATTTGTGTACCTTTAGCATATATACTAATTTAACTGGTACACCTTATTACTTAATCTAAATTATACGGCAATGAAAAAAATCCTTGTGTTGTGTTCTCTCTCTATTTTTTTATTGTCATGTTCTAGCGTAAAGCAACAGAAATCAGACGGCTGGATTAGTTTGTTCGATGGCAAAACTTTTAACGGCTGGAAAAAAAATCAAAATCCCGAGACCTTTACAATAGAAAATGGTGCGATAAAGGTGGCCGGGCCTGTTTCTCATTTATTTTATGATGGTTCAGTAAGTAATCATAATTTTAAAAACTTTGAATTTAAAGCACAAGTAATGACTAAGCCTGGTGCAAATTCAGGGATTTATTTCCATACCGCTTTCCAGCAGGAGGGATTCCCGGGTAAAGGTCACGAAGTTCAGGTAAACAACTCTCACAGTGATTGGCGAAGAACAGGAAGCTTATATGCAGTTCAGGATGTGAAAGAAACTTACGTAAAAGACAATGAATGGTATGAAGAATATATCATGGTTAAAGATAAAAACGTTACCATTAAAATAAACGGGAAAACGGTTGTCGAATATACTGAGCCGGATAATGTTGCAAAGGAAAATATTGGAGGCAAAGCTATTTCTGACGGTACCTTTGCTTTACAGGGGCATGATCCGGGTAGTGTAATCTATTATAAAGATATTATGGTTAGGCCGTTGCCCAACTAATTAAATAAAATATGAATAATTTGAAGATTGGCTGGGCTGGGCTTGGCAATATGGGCAGTGCTATGGCTGCAAACTTGCTGAGGGCAGGATACGAAGTACGAGTTTACAACAGGAATAAGGATAAAGAAAAGGAATTGACAAGTGCAGGCGCGCAATCTGCTAAAGATCTGCGTGAATTGGTTGATTCTTGTGATGTTGTTTTTACCATGTTATCTGATGATCATGCTGTAAAGGAAGTTTATAATGAAACCAATGGCCTTTTATCTGGAGAAAACTCAGGTAAATTGTTAATTGATATGAGTACTGTCGCTCCGGAAACATCAAGATATTTATCTGCTCTTTCTGAAAAACATAAGATGAAATTTATTGAGGCTCCGGTTTCCGGAAGTGTAAAGCCAGCCCAGGATGGAACCTTGATTATTCTGGTTGGCGGAAGTGCTGAGAACTATAATAAGGCAAAACCTCTTTTTGATGTATTGGGAAAACTTTCTTTATACTTAGGTGGAGCCGGAGCGGGTAGTTCGGCAAAGCTGGCAATCAATTACCTGCTTGGTATCAATATACAAGCTCTTGCTGAGACTGTTCTTTTTGCAGAACAAAATGGAATAAGCAAAGAAAATATGTTAACCATTATTAATGAGGGCGCGTGTGGAAATGGAATTATTAAAATTAAAACGCCATCAGTTTTAAATAACAATTATCCGGCAGCCTTTGCGCTTAAGTATATTGTTAAAGATTTAAAGTTGGCAAAAGAAGCCGGCCTTTCCTCGCCATTATCAATACCACTTTTGAATACCTTTAGTGCAGCAATGAATGAAGGAGGTCTTGGCGATCAGGATCTTATGTCTGTTATTAAATACCTGGAAAAGACTTAATCTGTAACGCTTTGTAGAAACGTTAGAGCGCTATTTTATTCTTATCTTTAGCACATTGCTATTACATTGTTGAATGACGGAAAAAGAAGGATACAACTCGGAAAATTTTGACTTCTCTACGCTGAAGCCGATTTTAAATGCCAAGCAAAATGTTAAGCTACCTGTATCCGAAACAAAGGGAAATACAAAAATGATATTGATATTTAGTCAACATCGTTTTTACAGACATTTGGTAGTAGAACTTGCAGAAGCTGAAATTACTTTAAACGGAAAACCTAAAAACCCACTTACTTTTATTGATCCGACTGACATGATCTGGAAAACAGATAGTCAGGAGGAGCTGAAATTTTATACCGGTATTTCAAAGTTCAGAAATAACTACGATGCAGGTAAATCAGAATCTGATCTGGAAGGACTTAAAGCAATGGCTAAAAATCCATTGGGATTTGAAGTATACCTTCATGACGAGAAGGTTTCAACGAATATTACCGCATCATCTATTATACCGGGACAGCTAAAGGTTTTAAAGGTTGATCTTACTTTAACAGTAGATGAAAAAGGAGATTTTTTTGAAATTTCGGCAAAACTGTTGCTGGAAAATAAGCCTTTCTCTTTGGATATGCTTAAGGTAAAGTATCATTATTTTATTCAATGGAGCAACACACTTTATCTGATAAACAATCCCCACTTCCTGAGCGTGCTGGCATTTTTTAAACAGCATAATGATATTATTGTAGTACACAGATCAGAATTTGAACTGTTTCAGGAAAACATACTTTCTAAATTAGAAGATAAGGTTAAGATCAATTATTCTTATTTAAAAACAGCCACCAAAAAACAAATAGAAGAAAAGGGATTTGATCTCGATAATGAACAGATCATCTATTTATCTGAATCAGAAGATTTTGTATTGGTTACACCTGTTATCAGATATGGCAGTCTGGAAATTCCGATACTTTCTAAAAAGCAAATTAGAGCCAAAGATAAAAGAGGAAACATATTTACATTAAATAGAGATGAGGATACAGAGTTCCAGTTTATATCCAATATTTCAAGAGAGCACCCGTTCTTTTATGAACAGGTACAGGAATTACCGGAACAAGCACATGCTGACTGCTTTTACCTCCATAAAAAGAGATTTACAGAAGATAACTGGTTCCTAAATGCTTTTGAGGCATGGCGAAATAAAGGGATAACAATTCTTGGTTTTAATGAATTAAAGAACAATAACTTAAACCCGTACAAAGCTGATATTTCTATTAACGTGATCAGTGGTATAGATTGGTTTGAGACTTCAGTAAAAATTAAATTTGATAAGCAGGCGGTTTCATTAAAACATCTGCATCGTTCAATCCGCAACAAAAGTAAGTTTGTTCAATTGGATGACGGCACGTTAGGGATATTGCCTGATGAATGGATTGAGAAGTTTACAGGCTACTTTAGTGCAGGAGAGGTAGTGGAAGAAACTATTCGTACTTCAAAAATTAATTATGCTTCGGTTGACGAATTGTATGAACTGGAGCAACTAGATGAAGTTGTTAAAGATGAAATGAAACTTTATCGCTCTAAGTTGTCTGATTTTGAATCTATTAAAGAAGTAGAAGTTCCTTCAGGACTTAATGCCACGCTACGTGGATATCAGAGAGAAGGCTTAAACTGGTTGAATTTTTTAGATGGTTTTAATTTTGGAGCTTGTTTGGCAGATGATATGGGATTGGGTAAAACCATACAGGTACTTGCATTCATCCTTTCACAGCGAGAGAAAGGTCATCATAATACCAATTTAGTGGTAGTTCCTGCTTCACTTATTTTTAACTGGCAACAGGAGGTAGAGAAGTTTGCGCCGTCCATAAAAATACGGATTGTATATGGTTCAGACCGGGCCAAGGTAGTTCATGATTTCGATAATTACGAGATCATTTTAACGTCGTATGGAACGCTATTGGCTGATATCAGGTTCCTTAAAGAATATAGGTTCAACTATATTTTTCTTGATGAATCACAAACAATTAAGAATCCGGAATCGCAACGTTATAAGGCCGTTCGCTTATTGAGATCGAGAAATAAAGTTGTGCTTACCGGAACGCCGATAGAGAACAATACTTTCGATTTATATGGGCAGCTATCCTTTGCCTGCCCTGGTTTGCTTGGAACCAAGCAGCAGTTTAAGAGACTTTATTCAGTGCCGATAGATCAGTTTAAAAATACAAGAAGTGCTCTGGAACTACAAAAAAAGATCAATCCATTTATACTTAGGCGCACAAAAGAGCAGGTAGCCAAAGAACTTCCTGATAAAACCGAAATGGTGATATATTGTGAAATGGGGGCAGAGCAGCGCGATATTTATGAAGCCAATAAGGAAGAAATTCGTGACTATCTGATAGGTAAATCTGAAGATGAGCTTGCCAAGAGTAGTATGCATGTTTTACAGGGAATTACAAAATTAAGGCAAATCTGTAACTCGCCGGCAATTTTAAAAGAAGGCAAACATGAAAATACATCCTCTAAATTGGATGTATTAATTGAACAGATAGAAAATAAGTCTCCTCATCATAAGATTCTTGTATTTTCTCAGTTTGTAACTATGCTTGATCTGGTAAAGCGAGAGCTTGTTGATAGAAATATTGGTTTTGAATATTTAACAGGTCAAACCAGAAACAGATCTGCAGTGGTTGGGTCTTTTCAGGATAACCCGAATATTCGTGTTTTTTTAATTAGTTTAAAGGCAGGGGGCACGGGTTTGAATCTAACTCAGGCCGATTATGTTTACCTCATTGATCCATGGTGGAACCCGGCAGTTGAAAATCAGGCGATAGACAGAAGCTATCGCATCGGGCAGCAAAAAAATGTTGTGGCGGTAAGATTAATTTGCCCTGATACAATTGAAGAGAAGATTATGAAGATGCAGGACAGCAAGAAAGATTTGGCCACAGATTTGATAAAAACAGAAGAGTCGATATTCAAGACACTGACTAAAAAGGATTTATTGGGATTATTAGGTTAATAGATATATGTTAAAAAATAAATACATCGGAAACGGGATACTTGTGCTGACAGGAAGTTTGTTGTCAGTATCATTTTATGCATTTAGAGCGGCAAAAAGAGATATTGTTCCAATTAGTTTGGAGCGAGTGGCTCGTGTAACAGGTAAAACCATTTCAGGTGAAACCTTGCCCAATCCAAATAAGACAAATGAACTTTACGATGTAGGAGGTACAGATTTAGGTATAGCCTGGAAAATGGGGAATGGAAAAGTAGGTTTCTTTTTTGGTGATACTTATGGTAACGATTTTAAAGTGGTAAATGAGGGTGGACCAGGGAAAGCGGGCAATTGGCGGTCAAACGTATTGGGGTTATCGAGCGATAAAAATCTTGGGGACGGGCTTACTTTTGATGGTATGGTAGCGCACCAGATTGTTCCAAGTCCGCATATTATTGATGGTACTGGCAGCCATACAACCATTCCAACTGCGGCAATACATGCTGCGGGTACAGATTACGTTCATTATATGGATGTAAGAAAGTGGGGTAACATTGGAAGTTGGACTACAAACTATTCTGGCTTATATAAATCTACAAACAATGGTCAGAATTGGGTTAAATGTAATGAGATACGCTTTGGGGCTTTAAGTAATTTTGCTCAGGTAACTTACGCTAAAAAAGATGGTTTTGTGTATATGATAGGAACCGTTCCGGGCCGGTGGGGATCAGCTCACCTTGCCCGTTTTAAGGAAAGTGACATTTTAAAGCAAACCGCTTACGAATACTGGAGCACAACAAAGGGCTGGGTTAAAAATGATGAGAGTAGTGCCGATGCGGTAATTGAAGCACCTTTAGGCGAGCTTTCGCTAGCATACAATAAAAAGTTTAAACGCTGGATAATCACTTATTTAAATGAAAAGAAAGCCGAAATTGTATTGAGAGATGCTGAAAACATTACAGGACCCTGGAGCTCCGAGAAAACACTAGTAAAGGCAACGGAATATCCGGGATTGTATGGCGCCTTTATGCATCCGGTAAATGAGAATAGCGATGAATTCTATTTTCTGATGTCTATGTGGAAACCTTATAATGTTTTTCTGATGAAGGCTAAACTAAAATTTGCAGATTAGCTATACTTACACCATATTTATACAATTAATAAAGTACCTATTAACTACTGAAAAATGCAATACCGGGAATTATTAGATCTGCTCAGAGCGCATGTTGCAAGCTTGTTTCAGTCTCACGAAGACGAACGTTTTATTTATCATAATTTACATCACACGGAACAGGTTGTTGAAAACGTAGTTAGAATTGCTAACCATTACCAGCTATCTGACCAGGATTTCTTTATTGTTGTTGCCGCAAGTTGGTTTCATGATATGGGATATTTTTTTGATTGCACTCAGCATGAAATAAAAGGAGCGGATTTAGCCAACGATTTTTTATCTGATAAAGATGTTTCTCCAGAAGTAATTGATCAGGTAAAAGGTTGTATTATGGCTACCAAGATGCCTCAAAACCCAGAGGGACTGTTGCAGCAAATTGTTTGTGATGCAGATCTTTTTCATCTGGGAAGTGATAGGTTTAAAGAACGCAATAGGTTAATGCGTAAAGAAGCCGAGGCATTTGTTAAGCATAAAATTGACAAGACTAACTGGAGAATTAAAACAATAGCGCTATTTAAAGCACACCATTACCATACCGAATTTTGCCAGCAGCTGCTTAATGCTAAGAAAGCAGAAAATCTTGCTGAACTGGAAAATAAACTCATAAAAGAACAAAACGTGGATATAACGGGAGTTTCTAAAATTGAAGATTCTAAAGAAAAAGAAACAAAAGGAGATAAAAAGAATAAAAGTGATAAGCCCGGGCGTGGCATTGAAACTATGTTCAGAATCACCTCCACAAACCATCAGCGTTTAAGCGATATGGCCGATAATAAGGCTCATATAATGATATCTACCAATTCAATTATCCTCTCGGTTATTTTAAGTGTACTCTTGCGTAAACTCGAAGATAACCCTCATCTGATTATTCCAACACTACTTCTGCTAATCATTTGCGTGGTTACTATGGTGTTTTCTATACTTGCCACCAGACCCTCAATTCCGACGGGTGTATTTACACCAGACGACATTAAGGAAAAACGGGTGAACCTACTGTTCTTCGGTAATTTCTACCGGATGAGTTTGCCGGACTATGAAAGCGGGATGATTAAAATGATGGATGATCGTGATTTCTTATACGGTAGTCTGATAAAAGACGTATACGCCCAGGGTGTAGTTTTAGGTCGTAAATACAGGTTGTTAAGAATTGCCTACAATGTTTTTATGTTTGGTATTGTTGCAGCCGTATTAGCCTTTATTATTGCGTCTGCTCTGGTAACAATGTAATAACTTTATGGGAGAAGCGGTGTTTTATAACAGAGATCTAAGCTGGCTTGGGTTTAATGAAAGGGTGCTTCTGGAAGCAGCAAAGGATACCGTTCCAATTTTAGAAAGGATTAAATTTCTCTCTATTTATTCATCTAATCTGGATGAATTTTATCGGGTAAGGATGCCGGTGTTGATGGCTGTTGATGAGTACCGGCACAATATCGATGGTCAGGGAAACTATGAGCTTGCCAAAACAGAAATTAACAGGCAGCAAAGAAAATTTGGAGCAATCGTTGCAGACCAAATACTTCCGCAACTGACCAATAACGATATACATTGGATTTATAACAAACCCATCCCTCCACAAATAGCAGATCAGATCGTAAACCTGTTCTTTAACGAAGTACTGGCTTACATTTATTCAATTTGTATTGATAAAGACCTTACCGATTTTTTTGCCGAAAACAATAAACTCTATCAGTTAGTTATTCTGAAAGATGCACTTGGTGCTGAAAGATTGGAACTGATCAATGTTCCATCAGAGAGTTTACAACGCTTGTATGCATTAGAGAATGATGGGCATAAATACGTTGTTTTTTTGGAAGACATCATTAAGCATAACTTATCATACCTCTTTCCAAATGATACTATAGAGGGTGTATACAATCTTAAAATTACCCGTGATGCAGAACTAAAGATTGGTAATGCCACAGAGGAAAATATTACAACTGTCTTGGAACGTCAGCTGGAAACCCGTGATTTCGGTTTTGCAACGCGTTTTCTAATTGAACCAGGAATTCCTTTAAGGAGTTTGTATCGCTTGATATATGCATTAAAGCTAGGCAATGCCTCGGTTGTTGAAGGAGGAGGGTACCACAATTTAAAAGACCTGAATAGTTTTCCATTGAATGGAGCAGAGTTCAGCTATCCAAAATGGCCTTCAATATCTTCTGTACTTATTCCGGAGACGGATACATTGTTTAATCTGATTTTAAAGGGAGATACACTTGTAAATGTCCCTTATCAGAGTTACAACCCAATACTCAGGTTTTTTAATGAGGCCGCAAATGATGTATTTGTCGAAGAAATCTATACTACACTTTACCGGGTTGCAAATAATTCCAGAATTGTAAGCGCCTTGATGACAGCGGCAAAAAATGGCAAAAAAGTAGTAGCGCTGGTCGAGCTAAAAGCCAGATTTGATGAGGCCAATAACATCAAATGGGCCAAACAAATGAAAGCTGCGGGAGTAAAGATTGTTTATAGTAGTATTGATTTAAAAGTACATGCCAAAGTTGCTCTTGTAAAGCGGGTTATAAGCGGAAAAGAAGAGTTTGTAGGTTTGCTGGCTACCGGAAATTTAAATGAATCAACCGCAAGGTTTTATACAGATCAAATTCTGCTTACTTCCCATCAGCCGATGCTTAAAGAGCTCGAATCCCTATTCGGTTTTTTGCGTAAGAATAAAAAGGCGCCAGGACCAGAAGATCTGATAGATTTTAAGCATTTGCTGGTAGCCCAATTTAATTTACAGCAAAAATTCCTTGATCTTATACAAAGAGAAATAGAAAATGCAAAAGCGGGATTAATCAATGGTATTACTATAAAATTAAATAATCTGGAAGAGAAGATCCTGATCTCTAAACTTTATGAAGCATCGCAAGCAGGAGTGAAAGTACAACTTATTGTAAGAGGAATCTGTTGTTTAATACCAGGACAAGCCGGATTAAGTGAAAACATTACCGTAACCCGGATTGTAGACCGCTACCTTGAACACGGACGTATTTTTATTTTTGAAAATAATGGTAATAAAGAAATATTTATGGGATCTGCAGATTGGATGAACCGTAATATTTATAGCCGAATTGAAGTATGTTTCCCATTATATGATGCTAAGTTGAAGGAAATTATAATGAAAATAGTTAACTTACAGTTACATGATAAAGCTCAGGAATCTATTTATAAATTTCTAAAAGATACTGATACAATATAAATCCCGATTATTTATGAAACGAATCTACTCTAAGTGTTTATGTATTGTTATTTTGTTAGCTCTTTTTGGAACCTACGCATGTAAAAGCCCNCTAGGGAAATATACAAGCCCAAAGGGTTATGACTTAACTAAACCTGATAAGTTCAATATGCCATCGAGTNTGCTTGAAATATCAGGTATTGCCTTTCACGACAGTAATAGCGATACGATCTATAGCATTCAGGATGAAGAAGGTAAATTGTTNAGGCAAAAATGGGATGTGAAAGAACAAAAGAATATGAAATTTGGCTCCAGAGGAGATTATGAAGATGTCAGTATATTTCATGATAGGGTTTTTGTACTCAAAAGTAGTGGAGCCCTTTATTCTTTTCCTTTTTCTGAGGCAATCAAAGAAAAATCTGACCTTGTAAAGGAATCTAAGCACCTGGTGCCAAAAGCTGAATACGAAAGCTTGTATGCCGATGCTGCTACCAGCAAGTTATATATCTTATGTAAAAACTGCCCAGAGGATAAAAAAGCCAAAAAAGCAACAGGGTATATATTAGATTATCAACCAGCTCAGGATACATTAATTGCCTCAGGTAGTTTTAAGATTGATTTAAAACAACTTAAGGCTGTTTATCCTAAATTTAAAAACGACTTGCGGGCTTCAGCAATGGCCAAAAACCCTAAAACAAATGAATGGTATATTATTTCATCGGTAAGTAAACTATTGGTTATTACTGATGATAAATGGAAAGTAAAAGCCGCCCATCATTTAAGCTCATCGATATTTAACCAGCCTGAAGGAATTGCATTTGATAAAGATCTAAATCTGTATATCTCTAACGAAGGAGATGAGTTAACAGACGGCAACATTATAAAATTCAAGTATACTCCTTAGAGGCAAACAGAATCGGATTAAATAATTACCTAGGTTTTACCTATTATGCAAATACAGGTGCTACCTTTGACAAGTTATTTTTATTTATATTAAAGAATTTATTTCAGCGCTTTAATGTTGTTATTAAGGTTCTGTAACGAATAGATCAATGCAATCAATAACATTAAATCTAAATCAAACAATAAAGGAACCCGGAAAACATCCGATAGGTGCGGATATTAAATTGTCCCTAAATCCGTTTATTGAATATATTCAAAAAAGAGCGAACAAGGAAAAAACAGCCAAGATTAACTTTTACAGATATATCCTTGAGCAATTTAATCATTATCCGGAGCTCAGAAGTCCGATACCCCCAGAGAACGCTAAAAATTATGCTACGCTTTTTGAATTAATTTATACCTCATTATCGCCTATTATTAATGATGAAAGTCAACAATTCTGGGCAATAGGTACACCTATTTCTCCATGTTTTCATTATGGTACTGATGCATTTTATAGTGTATTCATGGAACCATCAATGTGTAGTTTAAAGTCAGACCTGAGTTTACCATCCAAAAAGGAAATGGATAAAAATCTTCTGGCCACCTTTTATAATCTTATTCTTGAGAAATTTTACAACTTCTCTTTAAGCAATAACAAGTTCACCATTAAATCAATTATAGATCCTAAAACTCATTTATTGAAGTACTACCGCTTAAATGTGGATACCAGGTTTTTGGATATCAGGGCAAAAACAAAACTGCCTGAATATAACTTAAAAGATGTTAAAGATTATATTAAAGATGAACGGAACTCACTAAAGATATTAACAAAACTAATACCACCTGATATCTTTAGTATTGAGGGGATATCAATTGTAACCTTAACTGATGTTACAGATGAGTATGCCCTGGAAACAGTCAAAAACCTCGTTATTGAACATAATGAGTCTCAGAATGGACAACATAGCAGGGATATAGCTACTGCGCTGAAAACCCTTGTAGGATCTGATGAAGTAAACTTTGGGATGCTACCTTATCTTAAATTAAACAAAAAACTGCTGATCAATGATCAATCAGGTTTTCAAAGTAAGGTAGTTCAGTTGGCAAAAGAAAAGGGTATGGATGATACTGAATATTCTAGCCTTATAGAAGACTATCTTGACCATCCGCGAACATTAATTTTTCCGGATATAGCAGACGAAGAACCGGAAGTTTACCCTATGCTTAGTCTGCTAGATGAGGTAGGTATTAAGTCGTATGCCTTGTTTCCGTTGTTTTATAATGGAAAACTTGTTGGAGCTCTTGAGTTATACACAAAAGATTCTACCAAATTTAATGGAAACACTCTTACAAAAATAGAGGCAGCGTTTCCTTTATTGGCTCAGCTCTTCCATAACATAATTATAGATTTTAATAACGAAATTCAGGATGTAATAACAGATAAGTTCACTGCTTTGCAGCCTTCTGTTCAGTGGCGTTTCCACGAAGCAGCCCTTAATTACATACAATCGGGTGCCAGAGACAGAAATCTGCCTATTGAACCTATTTTCTTTAGAAATGTATATCCGTTTTATGGAGCTGTAGACATTAGAAACTCAAGCATTCAACGTAATGCAGCAATTAGGAGGGATCTGTATGTACATTTCGAGATTCTTGAAGAAACACTTAATGCTGTGAGGAATACTGTTTCGGCTTGTAAGGAAAGCGATATACCCCTTGAAGCAGCAATTTGGAAATATAAAGATCTTGATGAGCTTTCAGATCGGGAAATCTTAAAAACGGAAGACTATTTGCAGAGACAAATACCAACCTCACTAAATCATCTGCGAGATACACATCCTGAAATAAAAAGCATAATAGATAGATATTTCATGCTTACAAGTGTTAACGGAAAAGTATTTGAAAACAGAGAACGCTACGAAAAAAGCATGCAAATGATAAATGTTGCGGTAACACGCCATCTTGATGAATTTAATACAGAAATTCAGAATATTTATCCAAGCTATTTTGAGAAGTTTAGAACGGATGGTGTTGAATTTGATATTTATCTTGGACAATCTATTGCGCCTAGAATTCCGATGTCTGAAGATTTACTTGGTACATTCCGATTGAAACAGTTGAGGGTATTAGCTGAAATTGCTCAAACAACCAGTAATTTAGGTCCATATTTTTCTTTACCTCTTGAAACAACACAGCTTATTTTCGTTTACGATAAGCCTATTGATGTGAGCTTTAGGATTGATGAACAAAGATTTGATGTGGAGGGTAGTTACAATATTCGTTATCAGATGGTAAAAAAACGGATTGATAAAGCCCATATCAAAGACACATCAGAGCGGTTAACACAGCCTGGTAAAATATCAATTGTGTATTTTAACAGTTCAGAAGCCAGAGAATATCTGGGCTATATAAAAAAGCTGCAGAACGTGGGTTTACTGAACAATGATCTTGAATATTTAGAAATAGAAGAATTACAAGGTGTAGAGGGATTAAAGGCGCTGAGGATAGGAGTAACCTTAAAAAGAATAATTAACTAATATGCGCCCTCTAAAGAAGCTCTTAAGTGCTGTTTTTATTACCTTGTCTATCCCTGCTTTAGGGCAGGCACAGAAACAGGCAGATTCCATTACAGTTGCTATAGCACCCGAGTATAATAGCGTGAGCGGTTTTCACCGGTTTTGGCTGGGCGAAAGTTATCGCAAAATATGGGCAACGCCAGTAAAAGTTCGCATTATAGATCTTCAGAAAGAAAAAGGAGGACTAAAGATCGTTAAACTTGGGGGAGGGATGCAAACCCGCTCTTTACGGTTAGTAGATCCGACGGGCAGAGAGTACGCTTTAAGAACAATACAGAAGTATCCGGAACAGGGCTTGCCTGAAAGTTTAAGGCCAACTATCGCAAAAGACATTGCTCAGGACCAGGTTTCAACTAATCACCCTTTTGCGGCGTTAATTGTTCCTCCTTTGGCAGAAGCGCTTGAGCTTGCCCATTCTAAACCAGAGATCGTATACGTAGCAGATGATCCGGGACTTGGAGAGTATAGAGAAAAATTTGCAAACGCCGCTTATTTATTGGAACCAAGGTCGCCTTTTGAAGAAGAAACCGACAACACAGCTAAAGTACAGCGTAAAATACAGGAAGACAATGATCATACATCAGACCAGAAGCTAACACTTAGGGCCAGATTACTGGATTTTGTTTTGGGAGACTGGGACAGGCATGAAGATAACTGGCGCTGGTTGGCTCAGAAAGAAAAGGGTGAAACCACCTATATTCCTGTTCCCAGAGATAGGGATAAGGTGTTTTATAAAACTTCAGGTGTATTTCCATGGGTTCTTAACCATCAATGGCTCAAATCTCATTTGCAGCCTTATAGTGACAATATCAGAGATGTAAATCATTGGAACTTTAATGAGCGGTACTTTGACAGGTATTTTTTAAACGAGCTTAGCGAACAGGACTGGAAGGATGCTGTTAAGTTTGTTCAGGGAAAACTAACTACTGAACTTATTAATACGTCTTTCAGGCAAATGCCNGATACAATATTTAAGCTTAGTGGTAGTCAGTTAATTGGTCACTTTATATCAAGAAGAGATAAACTGGATACGCTTGCTTTACAGTACTATAAGTTTTTATCCATAAATGTTGACGTACCTACCTCTGATAAAAAAGAGTTTTTTGATGTTAATTACACCGATAACGGAAATGTTGAAGTTACGGTATATAATATCAATAAGGAGGGCAAGAATGGAAGATTGGTATATAAAAGAACATTTGACCCTAATGTAACCAAAGAGGTTAGGTTGTTTGGAATGGCAGGTGAAGATGTATTTTCCGTAAGGGGAAAAGAAAACACTAAGATAAAAGTTAGGATGATTGGAGGGAGCGATGCAGATAAGTTCCAGGTTGCACAAGATGTTTCAAATAAGCCCTTCATTTATGATCGTTCTGACGAATCAAATGAATTACCGGATAAAACAAAGACAAAGATGCGCCTTGCAAATGATACCCTGGTAAACAGGTTTGATAAGAATGCGTTCTTATACGATAGGTCCGGGCCGCTTTTTAATTTTAATTATAACATTGATCAGGGTGTACAGATTGGTTTGGGTTACATCATAGAAAAACAAGGCTTTAGAAAGGAGCCATATGCTTCAAAACATGAGTTTTGGGCCAATTACTCTACTGGTAGGAAATCGTTTATTCTAGACTATCTTGGTGATTTTAAAAAGGCCGTAGGTAATAATGATCTTGTGGTACATGCAAATTTGCTGGGACCTAACAACTTAAGTAACTTCTTTGGCATTGGAAACAATTCACAATATCTCGATTTGGATAACGATGATGATGAGGGACCAGATAGAGAAGATGGGATTTCTTATTACAGAAATCGTTACGACTATTTAAATGTAGATGTAAGGCTCAGTAGAAAACTCACCAGGTATTTAAAAATTGAAGGCGGAGTATTGGGATCATTTTATACAAGTACAGCATCTGGAAATGAGGAACGTTTCTTTAATGATTATAATGCCGCCCATCCGGAAGAAGAGATATTTTCAGATAAGTACTACGCCGGTTTTGTAGCGGGATGGACTTACGACAGTCGTGATAATATTGCAAATCCTAAAAAAGGGTTGTACTGGAAAACGTCTTTAACCGCTCAGCAACGGGTTGATAAAACCAACGATCGTTATGGATCTGTAACTACAGAATTCCGTTTCTACATTAATCCTGGGAAATCAGGTTTAGTGTTTGCAAATAGAATAGGAGCAGGGACTGTTGTGGGCGATCCGGCTTTCTTCCAGCACATGCAAATTGGCGGTGTTAATAGTTTAAGAGGTTTTAACAGCAAAAGATTTACGGGGACCACTATGGCTTACCATAACCTTGATATGAGATTAAAGCTGTTTAATTTTACTTCCTATCTGGTTCCCGGAACTGTTGGGATGATTGGTTTTAACGATGTAGGTAGGGTATGGGAAAAAGGAGAGTCATCTGCAAGATGGCACCATGGTTATGGCGGTGGCTTGTATGTGCTCCCTGGCGAAGTACTTTTGATACAGGCAACACTCGGATTCTCGAGAGAGGCAACAATGCCATATTTTTCAATAGGATTTAACTTTTAAAATATAAAAGGCCATTCAAATGGCCTTTTATATTTTACTCTGCCTCGTGATCAATCAGTATCTTTATTTCATGATCTGAAATGGTAATCAAGCGGTCCTTATATAGCCCACCAATTACCTTCTTAAATGCATTTTTACTGATTTTAAATCGCGCATATATTTCTTCTGGAGTACTTTTGTCGCCTAAAGCAATTACGCCGCCACTTTCTTTTAATTCTTCCAGAACGCTATCCTTTGTATCAAGAATATGACCATAGCCCATTGGTTGCAGACTTAAATCAATCTTGCCTTCAACACGGATCTTCTTGATCCAACCTTTTCTTAGTTCACCTGGATTAAGCACATCAAACAATTCGTTAGTGTACAACAACCCAATATACTTATTATCAACAATTGCATTATATCCAAGATCAGAACGGTCCACAATAAGTAAGCTTACTTCATCACCCTCTTCTAAATCTATATCTTCTTCCTCAACAAAGTTGGTTAACCTGGAAGACGCAACCATACGGTCATTGCTTTCATCAAGAAAAATATAAACTACATGGCGGTCTCCTTTAAACATTGGACGTTTCTGCTCTCTTTTAGGAACGTATATATCCTTATCAAGACCCAAATCCATAAAAGCACCGTCCTCACTGTCATCAACAACAGTTAAATAAGCAAAATCACCCACACAAGCCAATGGCTTTTTGGTAGTACCCATTAACCTGCCATCTTTATGAACATAAACGAATACGGTTATGTTGTCGCCTATTTCGGCATTCTTTGGAACATCATTATAAGGAAGTAATACTTCTTTATCTCCTTCGGTTAAAATAAGGCCGGCTTCTGTTTTGTTTATTATTCTTAAATCGTTGTATTGTCCTATTGCTATCATGGTCACTATGTTGAATCATTTCCGATAAACCAGAAATGATTGTATTTACTTATGAACTGCAAAGGTAGCATTACTGAATGGGTAAATTGCTAAGTGAGCCCGGCTGTATGCAAAAATACTTTTCAATTTCGAGTGCAACATGATAAGGGATATCTTCCTTTGAGCCTATGGATATATAACTGTAATTGTCTAATGTATTAATACACTTGCCAATTCTCTTCGGAAGCTCTTTTCTCATAGCCTTATATGCACTATGAGTCAAACTGTTCGTTAACTCAAGAATTTTGAATTTCTTTGGTCCTGTTTTGTCGTGAATCTTTTTAACTGGTATCTGATTTTTACTTGTACTGTTTTTATTTGCAATCTGTTTTTTCATTTTGAACTTTTTGAGTTTTTTTATGAGTTATTTAAGATTGTAGATCTACACTGAAAGTCTATATAGAAAAGAATATATAGTGGTTGAAATATTGAAAAAAAAATTATTTTATTTATTAAGACTCAGAATATAGATTTGAGCATCTGTTCTTGTTTTTAGCAAGTTATAAGCAATTTTACTTCTTAAGCCACTGGTGCAGCAAAGCACAATTTTTTTATCTTCAGGGATCGAATGCAAATGATCATTAAGCTCATATAATGGGAAATTATATCCACCGATATTGTATTCATCAAATTCAAAATCCTCTCGTACATCAATTAAAAACAGAGAAGAATCTTTTTCTTTTAGATATTCAAATGCTTCCAGGTTTATTTCTTCATAGCCATTTTTAGCAGCAGTCGAGGCAACTGATTCATAAACCGACTCAAATTTCTTATCAGAAGTTGAATTAGAGTCAATGGCGTTTACACTTTTTCCTATATTAAGGATCAATGAAGAATTGTCGAGCACATTAAGAATGAGTAATTTACCCGATAGCACTTCGCCAAAACCACAAATTAGTTTGATGGTTTCATTAGCCATATAACTGCCTATTATCCCCGGTAAGCTGCCAATTACGCCACCTTCATCACAATTTGGAACTTCATCAGCAGCCGGCGGTTCAGGAAATAACGCCCTGTAATCCACACCTCCGTTATAATTAAATACAGATACCTGACCTTCAAATTTAAAGATAGAACCAAATACCAATGGTTTGTTTAAAGCAACGCAGGTATCATTAACCAGATAACGGGTAGGGAAGTTATCAGACCCATCCACTACGAGATCATAATCCTGAATTAACGAATTGGCATTATCCAGTTCAATTTTAAAAGGGTAGGAAACGAGATTAACATGCGGATTAAGTAGCTGCAGCTTATTTACTGAGGTATCTGCTTTACTTTTTCCAATATCAGTAGTATTAAAGAGTATCTGTCTGTGTAAGTTACTTTCATCTACAGTATCATGATCAACAACACCAATTGTGCCTATGCCGGCTGCGGCAAGATAAAGCAACACCGGAGAACCCAGGCCACCGGCTCCAATAACCAATACTTTGGCAGCTTTTAGCTTTTGCTGACCCTCTATACCCAGTTCTGGTAATAGAATCTGTCTGTTATATCTCTTTAATTCAGCGCTATCCATGGTTAATTAGTTTTTTGTTAAACTGACATCCCAATCTTTCCATACCGGTTCATAACCTTGGGAACTAATCATTTGGGCTATCTCTTTTGCGTTGCGCTCATCAGAAATCTCAAATTGTTCTAACGACTGTGGCTCAACGGCATACCCACCAGGGTTAGTTTTAGAACCTGCACTTATAGATGTGATCCCTAATTTCACAATATTATTCCTAAAAACGATGGATTCACGTGTAGAAATTGATAATTCTACTTCCTCATTATATATTCTATAAGCGCAGATAAGTTGTACCAGCTCTTTGTCGTTCATCACAACTTTAGGCTCCAAGCCGCCGCTAAATGGACGTAAACGCGGAAATGAGATGCTGTATTTACTCTGCCAGTACCTTTTTTCAAGATAAGTTAAGTGCATTGCTGTAAAAAAGGAATCTGTTCGCCAATCTTCCAAACCTATAAGCACGCCTAATCCCATTTTATGAATTCCGGCCTGTCCCAATCTATCCGGCGTTTCCAATCTATACTGAAAATTGGATTTTTTCCCCTTTGGGTGATGTTTTTTATAATCATCCTGATGATAAGTTTCCTGATAAACAAGAACCGTATTTAACCCATAGGGTGTAAGTTCTTTATAATCTTCAGTATCCAATGGCTGAACTTCCATCGATATATGAGAAAAGTGAGGCTTAATAAGTTCCAATACTTTTTTAAAATATTCGGTATGCACGGTTTGGTTCGCCTCGCCGGTAACCAGCAACACGTGGTCATATCCCATGTCTTTAATTACGGCGATTTCCTGCATAATTTCCATCGAAGACAGCGTTTTCCTTCTTACCTTATTGTCGTAACTAAATCCGCAATAAGTGCAAATGTTATTGCATTCGTTAGAAAGATAAAGCGGCACATACATTTGAATCGCCTTACCAAAACGCTTAAGGGTTAACTGCTGACTCATCTGTGCCATTTGTTCCAGATATGGAGCCGCTGCGGGCGAAATAAGCGCTTTGAAGTCTTCTAATGTTCTTTGAGAAGAATTTAAGGCACGCTCCACATCAACACTAGTTTTGGCATAAATGCTTTTACTGGTCTCGTCCCAGTTGCAGGATTGGAAGAGGTTGGTGAAGTTAGTCATCTAAAAATGAGGTTAATGGGCTGCTGGCCACAGCATGTAAATTAACAGAACCAAGTTTAGCCTCAAAAGCCATTCTTCCGGCCTCTACGGCGATCTTAAAAGCTCTGGCCATCTGTTCAGGATGTTGTGAAACTGCAATGGCAGTGTTCACCAAAACCGCGTCAGCACCAATTTCCATAGCCTTTGCAGCATCAGAAGGAGCACCAATTCCGGCGTCAATAATTACAGGAACATTACTTTGGCTGATGATGATTTCTAAAAAGTCTATTGTCTTTAAGCCCTTATTACTGCCAATAGGAGAGCCCAAAGGCATTACAGCCGATGTCCCAGCATCTTCCAATCGCTTACACAAAACCGGGTCGGCATGTATGTAGGGAAGTACAATAAAGCCCAGTTTTGCCAGTTCCTCTGTGGCTATTAGTGTTTCGATTGGGTCGGGCATTAAATATTTAGGATCTGGATGAATCTCAAGCTTAATCCAGTTGGTTTCTAACGATTCTCTGGCCATTTGAGCCGCAAAAACTGCCTCTTTTGCATTGCGGACACCAGAAGTGTTAGGTAAAAGGTTAATATGAGGATGATTTAGATGTATTAAAATATCATCGTCATTATCTTTCAGATCAACTCTTTTTAAAGCCACAGTTACTAGCTCCGATTCCGAAGCAAGCAATGCTTTTTCCATTTCAGTAGCTGAACTGAACTTTCCGGTTCCCGTAAACAAACGGGATTTAAATGTTTTGTCTGCTATTTTTAACATAATAGTTAGTTATTAATGGGGTTTAAAACCTTTAGCGCACTGTACATTTGTGCAAGCTCAGCGGCAGGATCATTTGCATTGGTTAGTGCACCAGATAATGCCACACCATGAACCCCAGTTGTCATAATCAAAGAAATATCATTCAATTCTATACCTCCAATTGCAATAATAGGAGTGGTGATGCCAGCTATAGAAACCTGTTTCATAATCGCTTCATATCCTTCTAAACCAATTATAGGGCTTAAATTTTGTTTGGTATTGGTAAACCGATAAGGGCCTAATCCTATATAGTCAGCTCCCTCGGCAACCCTTTGTTTAACATGCTCAAAAGTGTTTGCCGTACCACCAATAATCATTTGCCCGCCTACAATACTTCTTGCTTCTGCAATTGGCATGTCGGTTAAACCTAAATGCAACCCATAAGCGCCAGCTTTTAGGGCAATTAACGGATGATCATTTACAATTAACCTTGCTCCATAAGCTTTGCAAAGTGCATTGGCCTTAATAGCCAGTTCGAGAATTACATTCTCAGGCTTGTTTTTAACCCTCAGTTGTATCCACTTTGCACCCGCAATAAGTGTTTTATTAATAGCATCTAAGTGACTGATGTTTTCAGTTTCCTGTGATATGTAGTGTAGTTTATCAATCATAATGAATGGTACCCAAGTAGGGTATTGTTACTGTTTAAGAATTTTTCGATATATAATTTAGCATTGCCGCAAGCTTGTTTTAAAGGATAACCAAGTGCAACATTTGCAGCAATCGCTGCCGATAAAACACAGCCAGAGCCGTGTTTTTGATGAATTTGATCAACCCCCGAGCTAAACTCATAAGTATCATCCTGCTCATATAGATAATCAGTGCCGGGTGCAGCAATGCTATGTCCTCCTTTTAATAAAACCGCGCAGTATTGTGCCCAAAGCTTAGCGGTATGGCTTACATCCATTGCCTCAGCACCTAAACTTAGCATTTCATTGTAGTTCGGAGTAATCAAGTCTATCTGTTCAAGTACAGGCGATAATATTTCCATCCCATTCGCCCAGTCGTGAAATTCATAACCGGAGCTTGCCTTTAATACCGGGTCTACAATGATCTTTAAATCAGAATCTTTAGCTCTTAGGAAACTGACCACCTCTTGCAAAACAGAGACATCTTTTATCAGTCCTATTTTACAAGCCGACACCTTAAACCGAGCCATTAAAGGCTCCAGCTGTGCAATGATTTGAAGTGAATCCAACCAGTTGTTCTTTAAAAATTCGCTATCGGTTTGCACTGTCAGTGCACTGCAGATGCCAAAGCCATAAACATGGTGTTGCTCAAAACACTTTACATCGGCCAAAACACCGGCACCTGCACTGGGGTCAAATCCCGCAATACTAATTGCATATGGTCTGTTTGCTATCATCTTTCCTGTATACGTTTAAAATTACTGATCGCTTTAGAAGGGTCATTCCAAATAAAACCAAGTACGGCCACTCCATCAAAACCTATTAAACTGAGCGCTTCGGCATTTTNANCATCAATTCCACCCAGCGCAATCAGTTTTGTGTTGTTTAAACGCTGTGGTAAACTAAAGTCCCGATTAAGCACACCAGCATACCCTGGTTTGGATATGCTGTTAAACACCGGCCCAAAAAAAGCA
>Ga0065714_10064642_pt1 | contig 26448 bp, 38 predicted proteins | sample MisRhiReplicate2_FD_59101 | JGI IMG/M metagenome (GOLD analysis project Ga0065714, IMG submission 59101) | Miscanthus rhizosphere microbial communities from Kellogg Biological Station, MSU, sample Rhizosphere Soil Replicate 2: eDNA_1 v2... | ecosystem: Host-associated > Plants > Roots >... | reverse complement strand
AGCGCGTGAGCGCAGATTGAAGGCTGTAGGGGATGAAAAGTGAGCCGCGTAATGCGTCTGAGGCTTTGCGTTGGTGGTCTGGCCCGACTTTAGACATTGTTCCGGAGTGGATTGAGCAGCATTGTGTTGTTCCTGATGGCGATTTTGACCTTGATGGGAACAAACCGCCGTTTAGTTTGCGTGATTATCAGTTGTGCTTCATTGGGAATCATTACGCGGTGCATAAGGATGCTTCGCCTGATGTGAAGTCTGCGGCGTTTGTTCATCGTTTGTCGGTGTTGGTTGATGCGCAGAAAAAGGGCAAGTCGCCGTTGGCTGCTGCCCTGATTTGTGTTGAGGCTGTTGGGCCTGCCTTGTTTGCGGGTTTTGCTCGCGGTGGTGAGGTGTGGGATTGCGCTGAGCAGGGTTGCGAATGCGGGTGGGTTTACACGTACGCTGCCGGCGAACCGATGGCCCGCAAGTGGGCGTCTCCGCTGATTCAGATCACGGCTAACTCTGAGGCGCAGACGGCGAACACGTTTGATTCGTTGCGTCCGATGATTGACTTTGGTCCTTTGTCGGCTCAGATCACGCGAACTGGTGAGGAAGTTATCCGCCTCCCTGGTGGTAAGCAGTGCCAGATTGTGCCTGTCACGGCGAAGGCTAAGAGTCGTCTTGGGCAGCGTGTCACCTATGTCCTGTGGGATGAGGGTGGGCTGTACGACACTGAGGGTATGTGGAATGTTTACCGTACGCAGTCGCGTGGTTTGACTGCTATGGGTGGTCGTGGCGTGATCATGACGAACCCGGATGACCCTGCAACGGACAACGTTGTGAAGGACATCCTGGAGAACCCCGCCGATAAAACGGTGTATGTGCAGCATATTGAGCCGCCTAAGTATTTGAAGTGGTCGAACAAGGCTGACCGGAAGAAGATCCTGAAGTTCAACTATTCGGATGCGCCGTGGGTTTTGATGAACCTCCCTGGTCTTGAGTCTGATATCGAGGCTGCGATGCGGCGTGATCCTGCTGAGACTGAGCGGTTCTATGGGAATCGTCGGGTGCAGGGCGCGGGTGCGTGGCTGAAGGAAGTTCCGTGGGATGGCAAGCAGGCTCCGCGGGAAGTTCCTGATGGGACGGCCATTGTCGTTGCGGGTGACTTGTCTAACAACAATGACTGGACCGGTTTCCGGGCCATGACTGCTGACGGGTATCAGTTCACGCCGACTTATGGGCCTCATAAGGTGCCGACGATTTGGCGTCCGAATGATGGTTCGTTGTTGATTCCGCGTGGTGAGGTTCGTGCTGCTTTTGATGAGTTGCAGGAGCGTTTCAAGGTGGTGCGGGCTTATTTTGACCCGGCTGGTTCCGCGCGTGGTATCTCTGCTGAGGCTGATGCTATGGAAGTTGTTGAGGATGACTCTTGGCGCCTTGAACTCAAGCAGTGGCAAGCGCAGTACAAGTCAGACGATGACAAGCCGACAGTGTTTGCTTGGGAGACTTCGAGCGTTTCGAAGATCCACCCGGTTCTTGAGGCGTTCAAGCAGGCGGTGAATGGTGACGAGTCGGTTTTCCGTCATGACGGTTGCCCAACGACGAAGATTCACGTGCTGAACGCGATTGTTCGGCCCCGTACTGGGCAGCGGTACATCCTGGGTAAGCCCAACGAAAACCAAAAGATTGACCAAGCTATGTCGTCCATCCTCTGCTATGAGGCGTGGTCGGATGCGCTCGTTGCTGACGAGTTCAATATCGATGAAACCGATTCACGCATGTTCGTGTTTAGTTAGGGGCTCCAAGTGGCTTTGAGCACTGCGCAAGCAACTCTTGTGAAGTCTCTGACTGACAAGGCCGAAACGTTTTCTCGTCTGGATGACAAGTACGGCAAGTATTACGAGGGCATGCAGGTTCTTGAGCATATCGGGCTTGCTGTTCCGCCTGAGTTGCGCCGGTTCGAGACGATTATCAACTGGTCACGGGTTGCTGTTGACTCGGTTGAGCAGCGGCTCAGGGTGAAGGACTTCATCCTTCCAGGTGAGAACACCGTTTCGGATGTTTTGCGTGAGCATTGGGACGCGAACAACCTCGATTCCGAAGCTGGCCTTTTGCATAAGGACACGCTCATTTATGGGCGCGGGTTCGTGTGTGTTGGGGCTAACCCGGATGACCCGGACCATCCTTTGATTACGGTTGAGTCGCCGCGTGAGTTGTCTGTGATCGTTGATCCGCGGACTCGTCGCGTTAGTTCGGCGTTGCGCCTTTATGGTGGCACCAATGAGGACCCGACGCCGGCGTTCGCGACTTTGTATGAGCCGAATCAGACAACTTGGCTGGTAAAGCAGGGCGGCTCTTGGAACGTTGACCCTGATAACCCGCCCGATATTCACAACCTGGGGCGCGTCCCGATTGTGATGTTCTTGAATCGGCGCCGTACTGGTGACTGGGCTGGCGTGTCAGAGATGAAGGACGTTATTGGTCTGGTTGACGCTGCGGCTCGTGCGGTTACTGACGGGCAGTTGGCGTTGGAGACTATCGCTGTTCCGAAGCGGTACGTGCTGGGCATGACTAAGGGTGACTTTGTTGATGCTGAGGGCAAGCCGCTCCCGGTTTGGCAGGCGTACTTCGGTTCACTCTGGGCTAACGCTAACAAGGACGCCAAGGTTGGGCAGCTTGACGGCGCGGACATGAAGAACTTCCACGAAACCGTGAGTCACTACGCGCAAATGGTCGCTTCGGTGACTGGTTTGCCTACCCGTTACCTGGGTCAGACTTCGGTAAACCCTGCTGCTGAGGGCGCTATTCGGGCGGATGAGTCTAGGCTGGTGCTGAACGCTGAGGGTAAGGCCGCGTCGTGGGGTGACGGCTGGGCGTGGGTGATGGGTATCGCTGAGCGGTTCCGTACAGGTGTGTGGCCGTTGGCTAATCAGATCAAAACTGAGTGGTATGACGCGGGTACTCCTACGTTTGCGCAGAAGGCTGACGCGTTGACGAAGCTGTATGCGAATGGTCAGGGCGTTATCGCCCGCGAGTCGGTTCAGGATGAACTTGGCTGGTCGCAGGCTAAGAAGGACCGTGACCGTGAGTACCGGACTGTTGAGATGCAGGATCCGTATCTTGCTCAGGTTGCTTCGAAGGGACCGGTGAATGGTGCAGTTGCAGCAGTTACCGGAGGCGGCGCTTAAGTATTCTGGTTTTCAGCGTGCGGAGATCGGCGCTGCGGTTTCGGCTGTTGCGCGTCAGTGGCGGCGCATGGGGTCTGATTTTGATTTGTCGTATGCGCGGCTTGAGCCTGCCTTGTTGGCTGTGTTGTTCACTGCTCAGGAGCGGGTCGCTGATGGGGCGTTGGCGTATGTGCCTGACGTTCTTGGTGATGCGGCTCCTGAGCCTGTGTATGCGTCGGCTGGTTCAAGGTTTGTTGGTGTTGCTGGTGATGGGTTGCCTGTCGCTTCCATGGCGTACGCCGCGGTGGTTCAAGCGAAGATGGCCGTTAGTCAGGGCTTGGATGTTGCCGAAGCGCTTGCAAGAGGCGGGCGTCACCTCACGTTAGCGTCTGGGACTCTTTTGTCTGATACTGGGCGTTCCGCTGAGAAGGTTTCTGGTGGGGCTCATCGCGTGAAGTTGTGGACGCGGATGTTGAATCCGCCGTCTTGTGGGCGTTGCGTGATCCTTGCTGGCAAGAGGTCGCGGCATGCTGAGGCGTTCAATCGTCATCCTGGTTGTGATTGCCGGAATGTGCCCTCTAGCGAGGACACGGGCGATGATGCTCGGACTGACCCGAAGGCGTACCTTGACGGGCTCTCCAAGGATGAGCAGGACCGTGTTCTTGGATCCAAGGCGAACGGTCAGGCTTTCCGTGACGGCGCCGACATGAACCAGCTCATCAACGCTTACCGCCGCAAGGGTGCTGTCAGGCCGGCGCAAATCCACGGGCAGAACATCAAGTACACCACTGAGGGAACAACGCGCCGCGGTCACGCTTACTGGCAGATGTCACAGGCGCAGTACATACGTGAACAATCGGTGTTCCGTGACGGCTCAAAGTACAAGCGACTCAAGGCCCCCCGGTTGATGCCCGAAACGATTTACTCCACGGCTAAGGATCCTGCTGACGCTAAGCGGCTCCTGAAACTGTACGGCTGGATTGTCTAGCCATTTCATTCTTCCCCTTGGCGCGATGCCCTGGGGTTTTTCCATCCGCGACGGAGGACAAACACATGTCGGAAGCGACAACCACTGAGGCCACGGCAACTCCCGCGGCTGAAGCAACCACCACCACCCAGGAACTCGGTGACGGCGGGATCAAGGCACTGCAAGCGGAGCGCGACGCCCGCAAGGCTGCTGAGAAGACCAACGCCGAACTTGCTGCGAAGCTCAAGGAGTTTGAGGACTCCAAGCTTTCGGAGTTGGAACTTGCGAAGCGCGCCGCGGAGGATTCCGCGACTGAACTCACCAAGCTCCGTACCGAGAATATCCGCAACACGGTTGCCCTCACGAAGGGTGTCCCCGCGGATCTGGTTGAGTTCCTGACCGGCGACACGGAAGAAGCGGTAGCCGCGAAGGCTGACCTTCTGTTGGCCCGGTTGAACGCGCCGACATCCCCAAGGCCGGACCCTTCGCAGGGCCCGAAAGGCGACCCGGCGTTGGGCAGCGACCCGCTGCTTGACGCTCTGAAAAACAAGCTTGGCATCCAGTAAGGCTGCCTCCCTCTTTTAGGAGACTGTTATGGCGATCACCGCCGCAACTAAGCTTTCCGATTTTTCCGGCTTCATTGACCGGGACAAGTCGGCGGCTATTTTCGAGCAGGCCGCGAAGACCTCTGTGGTTCAGCAGCTTGTTCCCCGTGTGCCGCTTGGCGCGTCTGGTCAGTCCATCCCGGTTGTTACCGGCAAGATGTCTGCTGGTTGGGTCGCTGAAGGTGCGCAGAAGCCCGCTTCCAAGGGTTCCATGGCGCTCAAGACCATGGACCCGAAGAAAATCGCCGCTATTGCGGTGGTTTCTGAGGAAGTCCTGCGCGCTAACCCTGGCGGTTACATTGACCTGATCCGCCCGCAGATCGCTGAGGCGTTCGCTGTCGCGTTCGACGCTGCTGCCCTGTATGGCACAAGCTCCCCGTTCGCGACGAACCTCGCAACGGGTTCCAGCACTCAGGAGTTCACTGGCACGGCCCCGGCTTTCACTGCCGTGTATGACGACCTGAACGCGGGCCTGTCTACCCTAGTGAACGCCGGCAAGCGCCTGACTGGCTGGGCTTTCGATAACCGGTTTGAGCCTGTCCTGAACGGTTCCAAGGACACTGCTGGTCGTCCGCTGTTCACGGAAGTGCCGTACACGGAGACTGCCGGCCCCGTCCGTCAGGGTCGCCTGCTGGGCCGTCAGGCCTTCATTGGTGATGGCATCTACGATTCCACGACCAAGACGTACGGGTTCGCTGGCGACTGGTCGCAGGCTGCTTGGGGCGCCGTTGGCGGCATCTCCTACCGTGTTTCCACTGAGGCTACGGTGACCATCAATGGCACGCTGACCTCCCTGTTCGAGAACAACCTTGTTGCGATCCTGGCGGAAGCTGAGTACGGCTTCCTCGTGAACGACCCTGCGTCGTTCGTGAAGTTCCAGAACGCTTCCTAACCGAAGGAGTAGCCCTATGGCTGCACGTAGAAATGCTGCGCCGAAGCCGGAGGAAACTCCGGTGGAGGCTGAGGCCATGCCCGTTCCTGATGAGGCGGTTACTGAGGCTCCGGTTGAACCTGCGGAAGAAACTCCGGTGGAGGAATCGGCTGTTGTAACGACTGATCAGTTTGAGGTTGAGGCTAAGCCCGTGCCAGAAGGCTACAAGGTCGTCATTGGTCCGTCCGGGGTTGAGTCCACGGTGCCTGACAGCATCGTGGACGCCTTGGTTGATTCTGGCTACAAGGTCAAGTAAGGGGGTGTGCGGTCATGGCATATACGAATGTCGCTGACGTTGAGGTGCGCTATGGCCGCACACTCACTACAGCCGAGTCCGCGCAGGTTGATGCGTGGATTGGTGATCTTGAGGCTGAGATTCTTGAACGGATCCCGAACCTTGCCGATCTGATTACTGCTGGTCGTCCTACTGTTGAGACGCTTGCCCGTGTGGTTAGTCAAGCGATTATCCGTCATCTTGATAACCCGAAGGGGCTCAAGTCGCGGACGGTTGCGATTGATGATTATTCGACTACGGAGCAGCCGTGGATTCAGGGTACGCCGGGTGGTGGTCCTGAGTTGTCGGATGATGAGTGGGCTAAGTTGTTGCCGGGTTCGTCTGGTGATGCGTTCACGATTAATCCTTGGGGTGCTGCGTGAGTGCGGTTGATGCGGTGTATGCGGGCCGGCGTGAGGCGGAAGCGCTCATGCTTGATACCTGCACAGTGCATCGCCCTGGCCCCCCAGCAACGGATCCAGACACAGGTGCGGTTACTCCGAGCCTGACGCTGCTGTACACGGGTCCGTGTAAGATCCAGCAGACGCTTGCCCAGTCGAGTAATCCGGAGGCTGGTGGGCATCAGTTTACGGTGCAGGATACGCGGTGGGATACGCCTGTTGATGCTGGCGTGTTCGAGGTCAATGACGTGGTGACGATGGTTGAGGCGATCCTGGATCCGCAGTTGACGGGCCGCGTGTATCGGGTGACTGATCCGTTCCATAAGTCTGGTGCGACTGCGCAGCGGACGCGGGTTGTGGCGGTGGCGTCGTGAGTGATGGTCTTGAGGAAGTGCGGCGGTTGTCGCAGAATCTTGGGCGTATCGCTGGTGATGCTGTGAAGGATGTTGATGAGGTGCTTAAGAAGGGCGCTCAGAACATCAAGTCGGAGATGCAGGCTGATGTTAGTGGTTCGCCTCACTTCAAGGGCATGGCTGGTTCGATCACTTATGACTCTCACTACCTTCCTGGTCGTGCGCGGTATGTGATTGGTCCGGATAAGTCGCGGCGCGGCGGTTCGTTGGGGAACATCTACTATTTCGGCACTAGCCGCGGTGGTGGTTCGGGCGATATTGATAAGCCGTTGCGTTCTGAGGAACCTCGTACAGTGTCGGCGCTTGAGGCGTTGGCTGCCCGTTGGGCGGGCCGGTTATGACTGGTGATGCTCTGGCGAATGGTTTTGAGGCGTTGCTGACTGGGTTCACGGTTTATAAGGACAAGGTTCCGTCGAATCCCACGTTTCCTTACGTGTTGGTGTTGACGAACTTCCCGACCGTTTCTGATCGCTCGCATTCCCGCACTGTTCATGCCCGCGCGCTCAGGTCCAGGACTTCGGTTGTTGGGCTCACGGCTGCGTCGGTGCGGATCGTTGCGCAGAAGCTGACTGGTTGCCTTGAGGGTAAACGCCCAACGGTTACTGGCTGGGTGTTGGGTGCGATTGAGTCTGTCCCGAATGAGCAGCCGATCCAGCCTGACATGGATGTGACTATCCCTGGTACTGCTGAGCATCCGTTGTATCAGCCGTTTGATTGGGTGCTGACAGGTTCCCAGATCCCGTAACTTACGCGCCTCCATCGTGGGGCGTTTTTCTTTGCCCTGAGAGGGGTTCACATGTTTGTCCGCGTGAAGGATTCAACGTCAGGCCACGAGTTTGACGTTCACGAATCTGACTGGCGCATTGAGGACGGCTCGCTGGTGCTGGTCAAGCCTGACCGATACCCGCCGACTCATGCGCCCCGCTTGCCCAAGTTCAACGTCAGCCCAGCAAGGGCTACCAATCCTAATGAGGAGTCCTAACTATGTCTGACATTCCCTCCACTCCCGCTGATGGTATGACGCTCGTGAAGATCGTCACTGCCATCGCTGATACTTCCGCCCCCAAGGTCGCGACGGAGATTAACGCGGCGTCGTCCGTGGACATCTCCTGTTACCTGACCGCTGGCGGTTGGAAGCCTTCCCTGTCTGAGCAGGTCATCACGGATGAGCGTCTTTGCACGACTCAGACGTATGAGCAGAAGGGCCGTTCGCAACGTGGTCTTGATGTCGAGTACATCGACAACACGAACACTTCGAACGCGGCCACGTATAACAAGGCCAAGGACACCCTGGTTCCTGGTACGCCGATGTTCATTGTGGTTCGTACGGGTCTTCCGTATGAGACCGCTGCTGCTGCGGCGCAGAAGTTCAGTGTTTACCCGATCACTCCGGGTGAGTACAACGAACTGCCGCCCGAGGCGAACAGCGTCTTCAAGATCGCACAGAAGCTCTTCGTGACCGGCAAGGTCAAGATCAGCGCTCCTGCTGCGGCTTAGCTAGTGCCACCTGACCGCCCGTGTGTTGTGGGACCGCGGGCGGTCAGGTTCTAGTCCCACTTGTCCCGCTCAAATTCTTTGGAGTAACAACATGGTTCGCAGAATTGATGCATCCACGATCTCGGTCGATACGCCGCACTATGAGCAAGCCACACAGTGGCTAGCGGATAACGGGATTGATCCGTTTGAGGTCCCGATGGATTCGGAGATGGTGGTTACTAAAGATGCCATCACCTATGACCGATTCCCCCGTAATGAAAACGGGGCTTACCTGATCGACAAGGGCAAGAATGCCATGGTCAGGGAAACGGTTACCGTTCCCAAGAAGTCTTCCCCCGAATCGCACGGACTCTAGGAGTATCGCAATGGTTTTGACTGTGAAGCGTCCTGAAACTCGTGTGTTGTTTTGCTTGGATGGTGATTTGAAGGCGGCGCACGAGGCGGCTGAGGCTGAGTTCAATGAGGCCCGGAACAAGGCTCTGGCTGATGCGCGGCTGAATGATCCGGTGAAGGATCTGGCGCAGAAGGTATCTGACATCGAGGCTGAGATGAAGGCCGCGTCGGTGACGTTCCTGATTCGTGGGCTCCCTCGTGGTGCGTGGTCTGATCTGGTTGCTGCTCATGACCCGCGTGAGGGCAACACGCTGGATAAGTCGTACGGGTACAACGTTGAGGCGTTGATGGTTGAGGCCATCCCGAAGTCCATCGTCAGTGTTGAGAACAGCGCCGGCGAGGTGTTGCCGTTTGATCCCGCGAAGGAGTGGGACGCGCTGGCTGACGAGATGACCAACAGCCAGTATGAGGATTTTGTTCTTGCTGCGATGCGCGTGAATGCGGGGCGAAACGATGTCCCTTTTTCGCTCAGCGCATTCAGGATGATCCAGGACTTCGAGCAGAAGTAGAGGCCGCTGCGTCACTTGGTATTTCGTTGAAGCGGTTTCATGGGTGGGAGCCCGTGACCGCGTACGAGTACCAAGCTGGCCGTCTGGTTTCGTCGCGTCCTGAGCCTGAATGGGATGAGGGTGAGCAGACGATCATGCTGGCGTTGCAGTTGTACCGGAATGGTTTGTGCCCGAAGTGTGGCGGGCCGTTGTCGGTGTGCACTGACGCGGCGAATGAGATGCGCTTTGATGCCGGCTTGCCGATCCGCTGCCACGCTACCACGGCGCGGGGTAGGGCCGCTGAGGCTTACCGTGACCTGCCGGGTTCTGAGGCGTTGATGTTTGTACCCCGACTGAGGGATTAGTTCTTTTCGATTGCTGCGAGCACGCGTTTGCCGAAGCCTATGCCGGTTAGCACCAAGCCACTAGCGAGGACGATCCACGCGGCGGGTGTTGGCGCTCCGGGTGTTTCGACGGTGCGGAACGTTCCAGGCTGTAGGCCTACGTGGGTTGTTGAGAATCCGACGATTACGAGTAGCAGCCCGATTATCGCCAGCACGAGCCCGATTATGAGCAGCTTTGTTCCCGGTCGCCTTTTCGTGGTCGCCGTCTTTTCCGTCATCCCGCAATTGTAGGGCACATGGCGCCGATTTTTTAGAGGGTGAACATCATCGCGGACAGATCCATATCAATTTCCCTTGAGGCCCGTGTTCAGGGTTTTGTGGCTGGGATGCGGACGGCTCAGCAGGCGGCTTCTGATTTCGCTTCTCGTACGGCGGCGTTTGCTCGTGAGAATGAGGAACATTTCGACCGGGTTGGCAAGGCGTCCATGCTGATGGGTGGTGCGTTACTCGCTGGCGCGCTGCTTTCGGTGAAGTCGTTTATGGAGTTCGACTCTGCAATGTCTGAGGTTCAGGCGTCCACTCATGAGACTGCCGGGAACATGGACTTGCTGCGCGAGGCGGCTATCAACGCTGGCGCTGACACGGCGTTCTCTGCCGCTGAGGCAGCTAAGGGCATTGATGAGTTGGCGAAGGCTGGCGTGTCTACCAAGGACATCTTGGGCGGTGGCTTGGCTGGTGCGCTGTCCCTGGCTGCTGCCGGTTCGCTGGAGGTTGGTGACGCAGCTGAGATAGCCGCTACCTCCCTGACTCAATTTAAGCTCTCCGGGCAGGACATCCCTCACCTTGCGGATCTTCTCGCGGCTGGTGCTGGCAAGGCGCAGGGTTCCGTTGAGGACATCGGTAACGCGTTGAAGCAGTCCGGTCTTGTCGCTTCCCAGTTCGGGTTGTCGATGGAAGACACAACAGGCACGTTGGCGGCGTTCGCTTCTGCTGGTCTGGTTGGTTCCGACTCGGGCACCTCACTCAAGACGATGCTTCTGCACTTGGCGGCGCCCGCTAAGGAAACAGCGTCTCTGATGGCTGAGCTTGGTATTGCTGCTTACGATTCTGCGGGCAAGTTCGTTGGTATCACTGGTCTTGCTGAGCAGTTGAAGACGAAGCTTGGTGGTTTGACTCAGGCGCAGCGTGACTCGGCTTTGGCTACGATCTTCGGGTCTGATGCTATCCGTGGCGCGAATGTTCTTTACGAGCAGGGCGCGAAGGGTATCCAGGGCTGGATTGATCAGGTCAACGAGGCAGGGTACGCGGCTGTCACTGCGAGCATCAAGCAGGACAACCTTGCTGGTGACCTTGAGAAGCTGGGCGGCTCGTTCGACTCTGTTCTGATCAAGGGCGGGTCAGGGGCGGCTCAGGCTTTGCGCGGCATTGTGCAGGGCGCCGAGGACCTTGTTGACGCTATCGGCAAGATCCCTACCCCGATCTTGAACGCTGCTGTTGGCATCGCTGGCATGACAGGCGGGGCCTTGCTGCTTGGCGGTGCCGTACTAACCATGCTGCCGCGGCTGCTTGAGTTCCATGCCTCACTGAATCGTATTGCTCCTGCCGGGTCACGGGCTAGGTCCGCGATTACTGGTGTGGGCAAGGCTGCCGGTGTTGCCGCTGGGGCTTTGATTGCTTTGCAGGTCGCTTCGGCGGTGTTCAGTGAGAAGCATACGAAGTCGGCTGAGGATTACGGGCAGGCGCTTCTCAAGTTGCAGAAGAATGCGAACGATACCTCGGGCGCTATCACAACTCTTGACTCCACGTTCCAAGGCTGGAATAGCCTTGCTGGTGTTACGCCGGGTATCAATAACGCGGCTGATGCGATCAAGCGTTTGACTCATCAGGACTTCACTGATGTCACCCTGAATAAGGGGCTTGATGGTTTCCGTGAGTTCGTTACTGGTTCCAAGGGTGAGATTGGTCAGCTTGAGGACCGCATGAAGGGCCTCGGGGAAGCAATGGGCAACCTAGTGAAGAACGGTGGCGCGGAGACTGCCGCGGCGTCTTTCCGGGAGTTGTCAGCCGAGTTCGAGAAGAACGGCAAGACAGCTAAGGACGCACTAGAGTTCCTTCCTGGTTATAAGGAAGCCCTTCAAGGTCTTGCTAATCAGGCTGGCGTGACGCTTTCCGAGCAGGATTTGTTGGACTTCGCTATGGGCAAGGTCCCGGGTTCCATGAAGTCAGCCGCGGACGCCACGCAGACCTTCATCACGAAGGCGGGCGAGGCGGCGCCGATGACCGAAGGCATGTCCAAGGCTCTTGAGGATGTCGGGCTCAGTGCTTACGGGGCGGTGACTGATATTGAGAAGTTCACTCAGTCTTTGTTCAACGCTGGGCTTCTGTCACTGTCTGCGTCTGATGCGAGTATCGCTTACGAGGCTGCGATTGATGCCGTCACTGAGTCGGTAACTAAGAACGGCACGACCCTTGACCTGCACACAGAGAAGGGCCGCGCGAACCAGTCCGCCTACAACGACTTGGCGAAGGCTGCTATGGCTACCGCAACTGCGACCGCTGAGGAAACCCTCAAGACGCAGGGTTCCGCAGCGGCTCAGCAAACCCTTCAAGCTGGTCTTTCGCAGAGTTACAAGGATCTGATCACCGCTGCGGGCCAGTTCGGTATTACTGGTGACGCTGCGGACACGATGGCGCGTAAAGCGTTGGGTATCCCTAAGAACGTCAACATTGATGCGTGGATCGCTGACCATGCTTCCACCACTTTGGACACGATCAAGGGTAAGGCTGAGAGTCTTGACGGCAAGGTCGCTACGGTCAGGATCCAAACCATCCAGGAAACCTATAACAGGGTGATCAACGGTGGTCCGGATCCTAACAGGCCCGGTCAGGCCGCGCCGATGGCTGACGGTGGTGCCGTGCTTGGGCGTGGTCAGAAGGGCGTTGACTCTGAGCTTCGTTTGCTGGCCCCTGGTGAGCACGTCCTTGATGACGGCGACGTGGATGCCATGGGTGGTCAGGCTGGGGTGTACGAGTTCCGTAAGCAGTTGCATTCCGGTGGGTCTGCTACGGGCTACCAGTACGCGCCGGCTGCTGCTCCTGCCGTGAATCGTGCGCCGGCTGTTGCTTCTGCTTCTGCCTCTACTCCTGCTGATGTGCGTGTGTATATCGGTAACGAGCAGATTGATGCGCGGATCGTGCATGTTGCTCGGGCTGAGATTACTTCGGCTGATTCTAATTCTCAGTTCGCACGGAGGGGGCGGTAGTGGCTGTTGCTGTTGTTGCTGAGTCGTTGCCGGGTGGTCCTGGTCCGAAGTGTGGTGTGACTGTTACGGGGCTGGGTGTTGGTACGTCGGTTGTTACGGTGTGGCGGACGGTTGATGGTGTGCGTGGCCCGGTTCGTGGTGCTCGTCGCATTGTGATGAATGATGCGGGGTTCGTTACGGATTGGGACGCGCCTATCAACCGTCCTGTCAGCTATGAGGTTGAGGTGTTGTCTGGTCCGGGCGGTCCTGTGCGTAAGACCGCGGCGGATGTGACTGTTGCGTCTGTGACTGGTTGGTTGATGGATCCGTTTGTTCCGCAGTCTGCTGTGCCTGTGTTGGGTGCGCCGCGGGATAACGGGGACATTTACTTGCGCGGTCAGGCTCTTGCTGAGTTGGAGTATGGCGCGGATGTGTCGATGTTCAACGTGATGGGCGGTGATAAGCCTATTGCGTTGTTTGGTGAGCGGATGGCTGAGCGTGGCCTTGACCTTGCTATGGGCACCCGCTCAGCCGTTGAGTCGAAGCGACTCAAGGACTTGCTGCGGTCCAGCTCTGGCTTTTTGTTCCGTCCCGGCCCTGACCTTGACGGGCTGCTCCTGGATGCGCTGATGTTCATTGCTGCGCCGTCCGTGTCTCAGGTCCCCGTGGATACGGCGTGGGGCGGGGAACTTACTTGGTGGAATTTCAAGGCTGACACTGTTGCCGCGCCAACGATCAAGGTCCTGACTGCGACGTTCACGTATGGGGATGTGCAGTTATTGACGGACACGTATCAGCAGAAGCAGGATTCCATGGCTGGGCTGACTTATTTGGATGACTTGAAGAACCCGCTTGGTTAGTTCAAACGCTGACCCCGGCGCGGTGCAGCGCGTTATGCCAATCCACGTGAGCCACTGCCGGGTGCTTACTAGCTCCAACGTATGAGTCCTGCGAGAACATCCCACAGAGCTGGCACACGACGCGGGACGGCATATCCCGCACAAACAGAGACGCAAATGTATGCGGGTTATCGCGCTTGTCCTGAGTGTCTGCCGCTAATTTCTCGACTGCTTCCGGCGAGGGGTTAGCGTCGCGCAGTTTTTGGATTGCCGATTCTAGCCGCTCTGTTTCAGTGATTGCCATCCCTCAAGTTTAACGGCTTTCGACCCAATTTAATAGGAGTCCTTGATGCGTCGTGTTGATGTTGAGACGTTGGACGCGTTGGGTGGTTCTAGGCCTGCTGACAGCCTGACGGTGTGGGCGTGGCGTGCTGGCAGGTTGGTTGTTCCTGAGCCGTTGATGGTGAAGGACTGGTCGTTTGATGATGACGCCGGGGACAACGTAAAGGTTGGTCAACGGGTCAGCCTGACGGTTGCGGATCCTGACGGGGTGCTGGGGGCTTGGCGGTTCGATGACCCGCTAGGTGTTGGTGGAACGAAGTTGCAGGTCATTTATAACGTGGGTGGTTCCGGGGCGATCAATTATGGGTGGTTCCGGATCACCGGCAACTCGCCTACTGAGTTCCGCGAGTCCCGCGTGATTGACGAGTACGGGTATATCGAGCCGGACGGTTCGCTGCCACCTCATAAGAGGCGTGTGTTTGTGCCCGCTGGTGCCATTGTAAAGCTTGAAGCCGTTGACTTGACTGGGGATGTTGACCGGGACCGTTTGCAGGCTCCGGAGTCACCTAAGGCCGGCGCGACTGTGGTTAGCGAGTTCAAACGGTTCACGTCCCGGTATTTCCCGACCATTGTTGATGCGGGTGTTGTTGATACTGGCGTGTCTCGGCAGTTGGTGTATGACAAAGAACGTTTGGAGTCGTGCCAGGATCTGTTGTCTCGCGTGTCTGCCCGTTATCGGATGGGTGGTGATGGTGAGGCGCACATTTATCCGCAGCGTGGTTCGTCTGTACTGCGGATTGAACCTAACGCGGGGCTCGTTGCCGTGTCGCGGGATCAGTCGATTGATGGGTTGTATAACCGTTGGCGGGTTGAGGGTAAGAACGTAGCCACTGGTGATCCGGTGTTTGGTGTGGCCGATCTTGAGTCTGGGCCACTCAAATATGGTGGCCCGCACGGTCAAGTGCCGTTCTTCTACTCATCCGAGATGATCACGACTGTTGCTGAGGCGACAACCTACGCGCAGGAGTTGCGGGACAAGTTCCTTGACGGCCTCGCTGTTGAGTTGTCGGTTGAGACTATCCCGCGCCCGGAGTTGCAGGCCGGTGACCGCATCGAGGTTGGTTGCCCTGTGACAGCTGGGCATGTGGTGTACCTGCCCGGTGATATCACCTCTATCAAACGCTCCGGTGACACGTTGCCGCGCGGCACGTCCATGACCGTGCGCTGTTCGTACACGGACGTCATTGCCGCCCTTGATCGTACTGAGTGGGCTAAGTGGATCACCGGCGAGATGCCCGAGTTGACGTGGAACATGATGCCCGCGAACTGGGGCTCACTACCCGCTATTGAGTGGGACGAAACCTAAAGGAGGTTGTCTATGGCTGGCTTGAATAAGACCATGGCTGCGATGCCTCCTGATGGGTTCCGGGTGGAGTTCGGTTCGGCGTATTGGGATGGTGTTGAGTGGTGGGCGAACGTCCGCGGTGAGCTTCTTATGGCTCGGTGGATGGACCCTATTCAGCCTGAGCAGGGCGGGAAGATTGTTGTGGCGATCATGTCTGATGGCATGGGTTTGGCTACGGCGTTGGTGTTGGGTCCTTACACTGAGCAGCCTCGACCGTCTACGGGGACTGTGTTGACGGTTGGTGTGGATGAGATTGTGTTCACCGGGGACGATGGTGGCACGTACGCTACGAAGTGGTTCATTGGGGCGATTGGTGGTTACGCTCCGGGGGATCCGGTGATGTTGTCGTGGGATGCGACTAGGGCGACGATCATTGGTGAGATCCCTGTGATTGCGCCGCCTCCTGCTTCGGATCCGTTGCCGCCCCCGGTGGCTGTGCCTGTGGAGCAGGCGGGGCAGGAAACGTTGATCGCTACGGCCTCTGATACGTGGGGTGTTGGTGGTTGGGGTCGTTGGGCTGGTTCCACTGGCGGCGGCGAGCAAGTGTATTCGGGTAGCTGGGGCGGTCAGACGATGACTGGTTCCTGGTTCTATGGTGCGCCTCGTCCTGCTTTGGCTGGGAAGACGATCACGCGGGTTCAGTTCCGTGTACCTGACCGGCTCGAAGTCGGCAGCAATAACAGTGCGGCGACGATGCATGTGTATGCGCACACGTCCCAGTATCGGCCCGGTGGCGACGTGGGCCGATCCGTTGGGCCGTTTGACATTGTTCTTGCCGCGCATCAAGACCCCGCATGGGTTGATCTGCCTACCAGTTTCGGCGCGGTAATCGCTGCTGGTGGCGGCATCAGCATTGCTGGTGACCCGTATATAGGCCTCAACGGCAGGCGCAAAGACCCGGACTCGGGCAAGCTACTCGTGGATTGGACCACCTGATGACTCAGACCTTGAAGAACAAGGTTGTCGTTCCTACTAACAGCGACGAATACGACCTAACAGCGGACCTCGCAACGGCGTTCTTGGGCGCTAATGTCGTGATCCCTATCGGCTCATCTTCCGAGCGGACCACGCTGCAAACCGCTGGCGTCATGACGGGCCAGTGTATTGTGCGCACGGACCTGCCCGGACAGCCCATCGAGACGTGGAATGGTACGAAGTGGCTGGACTACGCGGCTGGGAACATCACATACAACGCGAACGGGTACTATCAGGCGTTCGGCGGCGGATACGGTAACCCCGGCTACGAGAAGCTGCCAACTGGTAGGGCGACCCTGCTGGGCATGGTCGGCACCACGCAGACCACATTCTCGATGTCCGCTAACACCTCGTATGTTATCGGCACCATCCCGTCAGCTATCGCTCCTGCCGCCGACGAGCTGTACAACCCTGGAACGTCTTCGGCCATGGGCAACAAGTGCACACTGTATGTCCGGTCAAACGGCAACATCAGCTTCGAAACGGCGACCGGGTTCGCAGGTATCTCGCAAGCCTCATTCTTCATCGGGCTCGGTGGGATTAACTGGCGGTCGAAGCCCTAATGGACGGGCAAGAACCGAATATGTGGACGGTTGGTATTGGCGCTGTGACCGCTGTTGGTGGTGCGGTCGCAGGCTGGTACAGCAAACGCCGAAGTGAGCAGCGTGAAGAACGCGCCGATGACCAGACGGAACAGAACGTGCAGATCATCCAGCGCGACCGGCTACTAGAGATCGTCAACTCTGAACTGGTGGAACCGCTGCGGCAGGAAGTCAAGGAGGTTCGGGAGCGGCTGGAAAAGGCTGAGTCCCGCAACACTTCTCTACTCGCGTACGTATATCGGCTCATTGCCGTGCTCCGACGCAACCACCTTGAACACGAGATACCCGAACCCCCGGATGGGATTGAACTATGAGCGGCTATCTTTTCCCGTTCCCGCGAAGCATTGACAGGTCGCAGGATTTCGGCGCCAATCCTGGTTGGGGTCCGAATCCACCGGGAGGGCATAACGGTGACGACTGGCGCACCCCTATCGGCACGCCTGTGCGTGCTGCGGGTGATGGCGTGGTTGTTTTCGCTGGGCAGTTCGATACCACGTACGCGGATAACTTCGGCTGGAACCTCATGTACGGCGGCAACATGGTTGTCCTGAACATGGACGGCGAGACTGCCCCGTACTTCGAGTACGGGCACAACTCCAAGCTGTTGGTTCAAACCGGGCAGCGCGTGAAGCGCGGACAGATCATCGCCTTGAGCGGCAACAGTGACGGCGGCACGAATGTCAGCACCGGCCCACACTGCCATGTTGGATGCCTGCCCTACAACTTCAACCTCAACACAAACACTTACGGACGCGTCAACCCGCGACTGTACATGACCGACTACTGGGAAGACGAAGCCGGGAGTATCAACTCTGCCGGCGAAGTCACCATGCTCACGGAAGAAGACGATATGTTCACGGACGATGACCGGAAGCTGCTTGTCGCACTCAAGCAGGGTTTCTTTGACGGCGGCACCTCTATGCCTGAGGGCAAGCCGATCAAGGATCTCATCAATGACAGCTTCACCGCGGTCCGTACGCAGCTCGCGACGATTGGCGGGAAGCTGACCACGGCTCCGGGCGGTGACGTGAAGGCGGATGCTGAGGCGATTGCTAAGGCCCTCGCCCCGGACCTTGCTAAGGCACTGCTCGTTGAACTGTCGAAAGGTGACGCCTGATGTTCGCCCCCGAAACTCGTGCATGGATTTACCGGATTCTGACTGCGGCTGCTCCGGTGGCTGCGTTCTATGGCTGGGTCAGTAATGATGCTTTGCCGTTGTGGCTTGGTCTTGCTGGCGCGGTTCTTGGTACTGGGCTGGCTGCTCTGAACACACCCACCAAGGGCAAGCACGAAGCTGAGTAGACCACCCCACCCGTGGCAGGACCGTACCGCTAACGGTATGGTTCTGCCCCTTTGTTTTAGGAGGCCCGTGTGGCTGTCACAGTAACTCCGCTCGGGTTCAAGAAGCCTGACGGTAACGAGCTTGTCCGCAATGGTGACAACGTAATCGCGGACAATGCGCAGAAATCGCAGGACCTTCATCAGGCGGCGCAGGCACGGTTTGCCCTGTTGGAGAATGCCGCTGGTTTCCCCGGCGCACCACTGGACTTCGCGGACACCGTTGTTGAGGCCCTGGTGCTTGGCCCGTCTGACACGTCAGATGCGCTGAACGGGAAGTACGCGCAAGTCTCGCACCTCCCCGTGAACGTGAAGCAACTTGGTGTGACTGGCAACGGTTCCACAGACGACCGGGCAGCCATCCAAGCGGCGAGCACCGCAGCGGGCGTTGGCGCGACACTGTACTTCCCCCCTGGCGCTTACCTCCTTGCGAGTGCCACCGTACCCGGTGACCGAATCCTCGTCATCCCAGCCGGCCAAACATGGATCGGCTCAGGCGCCGCGTCAACGATCAAAGTGGCGAACAACTTCGGCGCGTACAAGACAATCATTGGTTGCACCAATGACAGCACTGACGTTGGCAGCTTCACCATGGATCGGCTTCGGTTCGATCAGAACAGCGGCAACGGCAACACGTACCTCGCCGCTGACTTGGCAGTGAACACCAAACACGTCCTCCGCGTCCTGTCGTTCACCGCGGGTTCGTCCATCCTGATCCGGGATTGCATCTTCGACAACTCGGACTGCATGAACACCCTGTACATCGCCGCTGACACCATTGACGTTTCCCGCAACCTTTGGCGCGGCACCGGCACGTCAGGTGGTGGGAACTTCCGCGACCACTCATCCATCTACACCACCACCACTGTTGAGGGTGGAACGCAGACCATCATCAACAACACGTTCCGCGGCAACCTCGGCATGGGCTCATCTGTTTGTGCGATTGAAACTCACGGCGGTTCGCAGACGGTCACGGGTAACAACATTTCCGGGTACATGATCGGGGCGAACCTCACCGGCTGGTCAAGCACCGTCCGGTGCCAGTCCATTGTGTTCAACAACAACCCCATCACGAACTGCGCATTCGGGATCCAGGTATGGTCCCGGTACTCAGGCACCATCACCACGGGACCGGCGATGACAGGCGTGGAAATCCACGCCAACCCGATCATCGTTGACCGTGACTCCTGGTTGCCCATCACGGGCATCTCCGCAACGTCATGGGCTATCTGTGTTGAGGAAGCATCCACGGCACCGGTTGATGGGCTCAACATTTCACAGAACTACATCCGCTACAAACCGTCCGTTCTGACGCCACCCGCGAACGACGCCCGAAGCGTTGGTATCCGGCTGGTCATGGCCTATGCCGCTGCGGTACTCAACAACGTGAAGGTGTTGGATAACACCATCGTCAACCCGCTCTCGTCCGGGATGCACATCTCAGGCATTTTCAACGGCCTTGAGGTTCGGGGGAACAGGGTAGTTGACCCTGCCCAGTCCACGCATTCGTCCGTGGTGGATGTTTACCGTTCAGCGGGCGTTATCTCGGGGACGTTGAATGATGCGACGTTCGAGAACAACACTCTCGTTGACACCCGCGCCACGCACTATTGCGCGTACTTCTTCATCGCCCTCTCAGCCATGACAGCGGCGAACAACTTCACGTTCCGGAACAACAACGCCCGGTACGCTGACGGGGCAACACCGCCAACGTCGATCTGGCCCAGCTCCACGGCTGGGTGCGCGCCGTACATCCAGGAAACGCAGAAGGTGTGGGCGGGCGTGTTCCAACCTTCAATGGCTGGTTCCAATGTCCGCGAGTCCACAACGGGAAGGGTTTACACGCAGGTAGCAACCCCGTCCGGGACCACTTGGAAGCTTGGGGCGAGTGTTGGTATGTCGTTGACCACAACGGCGCCTGCTGCTGGTGCTGCTGGCGCGCTACCGGCAACACCTGACGGTTACGTTGCTGTTTCAATCAACGGTGTTGACCGTCGCCAACCGTACTACACGTAGTAGGATGGCCCGCATGACGCATCTTGTGCAGTTCGGGGCTGACCTTGACGGCCCAACGATCACGCTCGGCCCGGACGTTCAGCGCGTGGAGATACGCCCTGACCTGTCCGTGCGGGTTGTTGGTACTGTCCCGAAACTGGCGGGCGCTAAATTCCCCCGCTGTGTTCTCAGCGAGGCGGACGGCACAGCAACGCTGACCGATGTTTGGGGTCGACGCCACGAAGTACTAACAGCACGCGCCTACCTGTTAGCAGCCGAACGGCAAGGCATCCCAGTAGAAACCGTCACAACCTAGAACCCCAGCAGAAAGCCCCCACCCTTCACCGGGTGGGGGCTTTCGTTGTTAGTAGGCGTAGCCGCCCCTGACCTTGAGGCGCACCTTACGCCAAAGCCTGCCGCCGATGGTCACCGGCTCGTAGGTTGCCAGCCAACCATCTTTGAAGAACTTCCGAGCCTCCGTTGTCGGCAGTTCCAAAACCGACCGGGCGCCATCCTGATCAGTAAAACCGATTACAGTTAGGTCCCCAACCACGCTGATATAGTACGCGTCCTTAGTCGCTTCCACCACGGGCCCCTTCCTTGCCTCAGAGCTTCCCAGCCAGAGGTTTAAACTCGCAGGGCCTATCTTCGGGGTGATAGACCACCGAAACGTTTTGCCTCAATGCGGCGCCCAGGATGGCGGGTATCGCTTCGAAGTCAAAACGTTCGCCGGTCACAGTACCTTCACCTGCCATCCGCGCCCCCCTGAGTAAGGCGATCCGGACCGATTTATCTGACGACGACTCGGCGGTCAGGGACCCGTCCAGCCATAGATGGATTTCGTGAGCGTCTTCGCCTAGCCAGAGTATAGGCTCGCGATTCGGGTTGACGTGAACAATTGCAGGACTCATCTTCTAAGTCTCCCAAACTATATACAGAATTAACAGGCCCCGCCCTCCATTAGGAGAGCGGGGCGTTTCGTTGTTTAAGCTGGTCTAGTTGCCGTCGAGTTGGTCTAGTGTGATGGCGCAAACAGCATCGGTAATGAGCGGGGCTGGTGGTGCGCCGTCACCTTCGATTATTTTCATGCCCTCCGGAAAGAGTAAGGGCATGTGGACGGCAGAACGTTCCCCCAGGTTTTCATCTGTCATGCCGCATAGTCTACTCAGGGGTAGCAAGTCAACAAGGGCCGTGATTAAACCGTTGTAGAGCTAACCGGTATGGGTTGTTTTCAAACCGTCTCGTTTTCGTCCCGTTGCAGCGTGGTTCGTTATGGTGTTCCGCGCCGATACTGGGGTCTGAGGATTAAAGGCTCATTCCGGTTTAGAACAGGCTTGTGTACTTTCATGCAACCCACAACCCTTTGATTACACCAAAGTTCACAACACACGAACTAAACCCCTGCAACACTTTCACTCTAGTGAACCCTCCGTTACACTTGAATACACACGGATTATCCAAACCGGCACGTTTCAGACCCCCTGACCGGGCGTAAACGTCCCCTATGAGCATAGGCGAAAACATGACCCGCAAGTTCCGCAAGACTCCCGTGATCGTGGCGACTGCACTAGCAGCGACGGCACTCCTGGCCGGCTGTTCATCCGACGCTGAGAAGGCGTCCAAGAATCTATCCACCGCTGCGGATCAGTTCGAGGTGCAGCGCCGTATCGTTTTCTTCAACGGCATCACAGACAAGTACCTGCTCACCATCGAGGGGCGCTGCTCGATCCAACCAGACGGCGGCAAGCTGGATGTCACGTGCAAGATCGGCCCGGACCAGTACAAGAAACACTTCCTCGGGCTATCCGATAACGTGTCCTACTTCGTGGAGCAGCAAGACGCCATCGACGTAAGCGTCTATCACACCCGCGTCCTATTCAAGCCAGAAGCGATCATCCCCGACATCGACGTTCAGGCAGGCAAGCAATGAGCGCCGAATGGGCGTGCCAGTACAAGACGTTCGTCGATGGCGACTTTGACCGGCCGATTGATAGGAAAGAGTTTGGCAGTCGTCCGCTGACCCGCGACGAAGCCAACCAACACGTCACGGCACTGAACCAGAAGTACCCAATCGCCCGACTGGTGAGCCGCGAAGTCACAGACTGGGAGCCCGCAGCATGGCCGTCCCTGACGAAGCGGTAGAAGCGGCGGCGAACATTATCCGCGAGCGTGACTACCCCGACTACACCCCTGACCTGGACTTTGCCCGCCGAGTGCTGCGAGTAGCTGCCCCGTTCATCGCCGCGCAAGCATGGGACGAGGGGTTCAAGCAGGGTGGCCCGATGCATGACGTGGACTACGACGACCCAAACGCCCACACACGCAACCCCTATAGGAGCGGCACGTGAGCACGAACATGTATCCGATGGAGGGCGATTACGAGACTGAGTATGACTCGTTCGCTGAACTCAAGGAACACGCGGAGAAGGCCAGCGATGTCCTCAATTACCCGATCTCCTGGTTCATGTACGACGAGCAGGATGAAGACTGGGGAGAGTACCTGGCGCCCGGTGAGGATGACAAGAAACAGTTCACACTCACGTTCCTCATGCCACGCAAGAACGGACAGGCATGGTCCGTAACCACCACCAACTTCGATCGCACCGAAGTGCAATCATGGCTCGACTCGTTCATCAAAGCAGAGGTTCTACGCTGGTACGGATGGCAAAGGTAACAAACAAAAGGCCCCTCACGTCTTCGTGGGGGGCCTTTTCGTGTTTAGGCTACGTCTTCGCTGGTTTCTAATGCTTTGGGTTGGAACAGGTCAAGTGCCGATGATTCAACCGGGGCCATGGATTGGGCTATGTAGAACTGGCGGGTCATCTTGTCGGACGAGTGGCCGAGCTGGTTCGCTGCCAACGCCGAACCGTGCGACTCAGCAACCAACGTAGCCACAGTTTTACGCAACGTCTTCAACGTCACCCACTCAAACTCCGAACCCCTCACAGCGTTCCCCCACGCCGTACCAACCTGACGCCCCGCCAACAAAGTCCCACGCTCAGACGGGAACACCATCGGCCCGCGAACTGTCTCACGACGCCGGCGTAACATCTCAACCGCGAACCCCGGCAACCGCAAATACCGTTCGTCATGCTCCTTAGTCCTCGTCACAAACAACCCCTTCCCCGGCGACCTCTGCACCTGCTGATGAATAAACACCCACGGCACCGGATCATCCAAATGCACATCCACCCACGCCAAACCAGGAGGCTCACTAGCACGACAACCCGTAGCAAGCAGGTAGTCCATGATGTCCAACAGGGTTTGGGATCGGTTCTTGCCACCCATGCGTGTGCGGGGATCCACCGGTGCGGCCAACTTCCCCGCCTTCACCTCAGCCTTGATCAGCTTCTCAGCCCGTTCAATGCGTTCCTCATACGTGAACGGACGCAACCTCGACGCCACCAACGCACGCAACCTAACAACCTCATCAACAGTCAACGCACGAATACGCTTCTGCTCCAACCTTGGACGCGGCGTGTAAGTCACCGGGTTAGTCACCACAGCACCCCAACGAGTCGCATCAGCAAACATCCCAGACATCACAGACCGGACCATCAAAGCAGTACCCGGCCCGTTCTCCTTAGTGATCGACGCAACCACAGCCTCAACCCGCGGGGGTGTCACCTCCCTAAGCTTCAAGCCACCCAAGCGTTTGATGATGTGGTTATCCAACGACCGCCGCAAATTGTAGTAAGTGTTCGCGGCAAGATCCTCACCTTCCTTCCCCGCGTAATACCGTTCCGCGAGTTCCCGCACCGTTGACTCACCGTTCATGTCCCCAGTCGTGTTGGTCCTGGTTTTGAACTTCTCCTTCAACGCAGCCTCAGCCCCAGACTTAGACCGGCCCGTTGCTTTCACGCGCCGAGTCTCACCATCATCATCACGGAACCTAGCCAACGCCACCCACGAACCATCCGCCTGCTTCGTCGTGTTGATGTTCCCGTACGTACCAATCGCCAACTGAGGCCGCGGACTCACTCTTGATCACCGTACTTCCCGAACAGGCCGGGAGTTTCTTCGTATACGTGCCAGACGAACGGCCCAGCCAGAGTTGACCCGACATAACTGGAACGTGCGGGGATTGGTTGGCCTGTGCCAAACACCCGGAACCGTTGGGGAATTAGCTCGGCACTCCCCGGTGTGACCTCAGCCCAGACGGCGACAGTAGTGCGCGCGCCTTGACTATCAACGTGCAGCACTCGACCCGGCGAGGGAATCAACACCTCGTGCCACTCATCATCAACGGGCACTTCATACTTCCAGACAGACCGGCTTGTTTGGCTCATACCATAACCTTATCTCGTTTTGCAATTAAGTGCATTATGAATTGCATCAGAGTTCACTGCGCTTTGCTGAGGGTTCGTTTGCGGGCTGCGATGGACGGGCATTTGAGGCAGTCCCAACACCCCGCAGACTTCGCCTGCTTATCCGTCAACGTAGCCGCCCGGTCCATCAACACTTGCTGCGTCACACCCAACTCACCCGCCAACACCTTCAACGACTTCTGCCCCTTACACACACCCACAATCCGATCCAACGGCAGAAGACGACGCGCCACCTCATACCGGACCTGCATCTCAACCACCTCAACCTGATGCCCACTGTGACCCCACTCCACATGAATCAACTCATGCAAAAGCGTGCACAACTGCTGCGCCGCGTCCAGGCGATCATCCAACCAAATCGTTTCCCCGTCCGTGAGCCCAGCGTAACCATCCTCAAGACGCTCCCTAACAACTTGCACCACAACAAAACCCCAACTCTGTTCATGTCGCTACCCCCAGATGAGAGCGAATGGGATTACCATAACCGGCGCCCACGACATTTAACAGACGTAATGGTTTGGTTGAAGGTCACACATCCATACCAGTTCCAGACGATTTACATAACGGTGGCGTTACCAAGTGGGTCAGTCCTCTAGATGCTCCATGTTCCGGGCCGCATCCGTCGAACTAGCAGCAAGACCATACGCCGAACGAGTGTCACCCGTACGTATCTCCACAACGCTCGGACCATCCACCCGCGCACGCAGGATCTCGTTCTCACGCTGCAACGCACCAACCTTACGAGTCAACTCCAACAACAACTCATCAATCGGCAACTCACTTGCACGCGCCGGCTCAGGCTCAACCCCAAGCTTGTTCCAGTCCCGTAGTTCTGTTAGTTCGAAGCGGGTTCCCTTACGCGCGGCAATCACATCGCGCACAGCACCACGCTTCCAACCAAGCACCTCTTCAAGGGCTGACTGCGCAACAGCACCACGCGGCACCTTAGCGCCAGAGAGCCAGTTGTAAATATTCCTCGCCTGGACCCCATCCGGGAACTCACGCACGAACGTAGTCGTGTTCATCTTCCGGTCCTCAAGGTGGTCACGGAGCAACCGCGCCAGTTCGGACCTGTTATCTTCGCTCATTTCAATAATGTCCATCCGTCAGGCCACCCCTGCATAGAGGGTAGGCGTACTCGACTTTCACCTAGTTACGTGCTCATTCGTACCTAGGTGTACTTAGCAGCTTGCTCAGGGCTACTTGGTTCATCGTGGGCCTGCACTCTCATGCAACCCCCAAGGGTCGATCAGGTTTGGGTCAAGATCTAAACCCTCCCTTGGCACCATCGTGGCGCACCCCTGACTGAAACACCAAAGAAAATCTTGTAGTTCAAAACGGCTGAAACACTGAAAACTCGCCTTGTAATTTCATGAATTTTCAGCGATTTTTCCGCGTGATCTAGCGGTTGTTCACACTGTTTCAGTCTTTTGGTGTTGACTGTTTCAGTCTGATTCAGTAGGGTTCATCACATGGAAAACACAACAGCCCGGAGGAACGTCCAAGCCATCACAGACATCCGCATCGGGGAAGTAATCAAAGCCAACCGCAAACTCCGCCGACTGACCCTGGATGAACTCGGGACCGCTGTCGGCCTGACCCACTCAAGCATCGCCAACTTCGAATCCGGACGCCGCACCCTCACAAGGGAACGCGCCGACGCACTAGCCAACGTCCTCGGCATCAACCCCCGAGTGCTAGACCCCGAAGCCGCATGACGGCCATGACCACGACCATCTGGTCAACGACCAAAACCCAGCCGATCACCTTTGATCGCATCAGCCCTACCGAAGTTCAGATAACCGACGAACGAGGCGCCACCCAGATATACGCAGTGGCAGACCTCCAACGAGTACTAGACAACGAGGCCTACTAGAAATGAGCACCCCATGAGCACCCCGACAGTAACCCCCGTGAAGATCAGTCAGGTGGATCTCCTGCGCGAATGGTTGAAGGCCGGCAAGACGAAGGGCCAGCACGTCAACTACT
>Ga0065714_10002444_pt1 | contig 26494 bp, 19 predicted proteins | sample MisRhiReplicate2_FD_59101 | JGI IMG/M metagenome (GOLD analysis project Ga0065714, IMG submission 59101) | Miscanthus rhizosphere microbial communities from Kellogg Biological Station, MSU, sample Rhizosphere Soil Replicate 2: eDNA_1 v2... | ecosystem: Host-associated > Plants > Roots >... | reverse complement strand
CCTTTGTGTATCATACAAACATCCCTTTACATCCACTGTACCTGCCCAAGCGGCACAATCTATATTCAAACCGGCTAAAACATTATGGCTACTAATGCGCCCATCGGCATGTAAATGGTTTTGCAAGGCTGCAGAATTTCTATCCATAGCAGCAAAACTTGCAGTACTATTTTGGTTGCCACCTATAATTACATTACCTAAAGCACCAATCATATTACCGTTAAAACAATTGAAAGGTTTAGGTACAACTGATGCCGGGATACAAATATCAATACGTTTAAGTCGGCTTACATTAAAGTAGCAAGCACTTTCGTACAAAACAGGCGCTCCAACAGTAGATCCAGGGATACTTACAATCAGATCCGGCAACACTTGCGCTGCCAGATTTTCGCCGGCGGCGTAATCAAAAAATTCATCGAATACATCGATAAGCGTATGCTTATAATGAAAAATATAGTTACCATTCATATCGGTAATGGCAAAACCTAAATTTCTACGTTCCCCGCTACCGGTGTAAGGGTTTCCAGCTTTTTCGGCAGCAGTACGATCATATTCTTCAAAATTTAAACTGATGCTTTTGCCATCAGAAACACTGCATCCGAAACGGGCATTATCAAAAACACCAACGATATCGCGACGAGCCAAATTCAGAACGTTACTTCCACTGGTGTCTAATTGTATGGTTTTAGTATATTTCAATGTTCTCTCTAATGAAATACTTTCAGTGGCTTTTAAACTGGTTACTCTTGTATCAACAGCCTTTTCTTCGTTTTCGATGCTGAATAAATCGGCCACACGATTGGGTATTTGCCGATCATCCGTTAAATTAATCATAATGGGTTTAAATGGCCCTGGATCTGGCGGATTTGGATTTACGATAACCGGTGGAATACGTTCAGGATAATATTTCTCTATCACCTCGCGTATCCTGGGATTTTTTAAGGCTTTTTGGAAGGCAGCAATATTATCAATAACGAAATGACTGCGGTAACACGGATTGTAAAGACACAGGCCGCTGTAAGTACTTACATGACCATAGGCTACATAATCCTGATAACCAGCCGGTGTAAAGCAGGTAAGCACCAGATCATTGAAATCTTGATCAGCCCCCCCATCATTAGATTGAATTTGAAACTGGTAATTGCCACCCACTTTGGTTGGAAATTTAATTCGGGCATCAGAATTTTGAAAACCAGTACCCGGATTATTTTGGATATTAAGGGTCCACATGGCACCGGTAACAATCACATCGGCTGCGCCGACGGTACCAGGATAAGTACCATTCCCACTTGTAGCACCCTGTACTACAAACTGCTGGTTAAAGGTTGCGTTTTTGGCCGTAACACGTATGGTCCAATTGCCTTGCATAGAGATGTACATAATTTTGAAAATTTAATAGCCTACTCTTTCATCGGATTTTCGGCTGACTCCGCTATTTGATTGTAAATAAACACTCAGACTTATAACCTTAGGGTTGGTATGCTGAGTGTTTTTTTGGAGCGCACTTCTTAAATATCTTCCTCCTGGGCATCGCAATCTTTAGGGCAACAGCGATATTCTTGCGATTTTTCGAGTAGTTCTATTTGTTTTCGTAACAGTTCATTTTGTAAATGGATACGTTCTCTTGCTGCAGGCTCGCAGGTGTTACATTCATCCAAACATCCCTTAACAATGATACCGGCAGTTGGTAAAGAGAATTCCATCGAAAATTCAAATTTCTTGCGGTAAGCAGCTGATATTTCGCCTTTATCATCTAAAATACCTGACACAATTAAGTCTTTGTTTAGTTCTTTTAATGCCTCTTCGCGCATAGCAGGTGTTATGGTTGGATTTACAAAAGCAAAATTGGTAATCCCTGAAACACTAATTAGTTTATCTATACTTACCAATTCGAATTTTACTATTTGCTTTTTATTCATCCGATAAAAAAAGTATGAGATGGCATGGCAACCATTAGGGTTTGAAAACTCTCGTGAAGAAGATTCGAAATGATCTTCTGATTGGCCCTGGGCATGTACTTTGGTAGCCACCTCGCCTATCGAAATAGAATGCGCTTTGTGCGTAGCATTTACTGCCTGACTTGCTGAAGCCCGCATGTGGCTGCTTTGACTGTTTAAATAATCGAGTGTAGAAGAACCATTGTGATTTTTAGTAGAGTTGCTATTAGAATCTACTCCAGGGCTAAATGGATTAATATCTATACTACTGCTGGAACCTCCACTAAAATCCCAATGGTCTTTATTTTCGCTATTTTGATTTCCTGATTGGTTATTTTCCATATCAGAAAAATAGCTTTGCGACGCCCTCATAAAGTACTGCTCTTCAGATATTTGTTCAGACCGGTAACTTAGCTGAGTGCTGGCATCGTAAGTAAATTTGCTTCTTCTATCGGTTGTAACCAAGCGCACCTTTTCGCCAGGCAATAAGGTGGTGGTGTAAACCGGATCGCCAAGTACATTACCTATGGTGCATCTACTTAATTTAAAACTGATTAACAATTGGGCGACCAAGGCAGTTTGCCTATCCTGCCCCTTTATAGCTAATGGATAATTTAATGTGCGTGTAAAAACCAACACATCACAATTGCTGTCTTTTAACAATTCCGGGCAGCAGGGAATTTCTAAGGATTCATGTTTACTTTCCATTTTTTTTAAAATTTACTGTTTACTCAATAAGGNTTTTTGGTAACCTGATTATTTCATTTTGTTAAAATCTATTGGTAACTNATTGATCTTAAGCGCACCTTTAGATTGATTTGTTTTGNTAGACTAAAGTTCTGATGAATACCAGCTATGGACAAGGTAGCCTCCACGGTTTTTGCATGCGTGCTAATACGCTTGTTCCATGTGGCTTTTACGCAATTATTAAAAAATGGCCGTTTATCGGCACTAAAACCTTGAAATACAATTAATAATATTTAATTTCAGTAAACCCTATCAAAAGAATTTTATAAAATGGAAACTCAAAACAGACAACACCCGATTGATGGTACCGAAGGCGATCCAATTGACCTAAAGATTGCCGCAGCCTGGACAAAGAATTATCGTATCATGAACCCAAATGAAACGATATCTCATTTTTTTGGCAATCAGATTTTACAACAAATCCTCAGCCAGCCCGATTGCCTGGGCATCCGTATCTATTATGCCAATGAAATAAGGTTAAATTGGATTCAGCGTATTTTTGTTGCCATAAGCAATTTTTTGCGTTGGATTGTTGGTGCATATGGCGTAAAGCACCTGATTTTGGTAGGTAGCGATAAAGATGGAATAGATCAACTCCCTGAGCAGGTGCCAACAATCGCTCCATCGGATCCACAAAAAGTAATGATGGCCATGTCTTTTAAAGCATCCGCACGCATTATAGGTGAACAAGCTTCTCCATGTCCTGGGGGTGCTGGTTGTCCGGAGAATGAATTGACCAGATAAACAGAATTGACAATGTCACCGTCCCTCCTTTTACAAAATTTATCGAGCTTATCAGCACTTTTGCCCATAGCGGCGGCAATTCTTAACCATAGGCACTTAAATAAGGTGCAAAAAATTGCCGCTGTTTTCTTTATCATTTCGGGTCTGTTCGATTTTAGTTTGCTTTTGGTGAGACACTTCAATATCACATTAATTACCAATGGAGGGAAGGCCAATAATGCACCTTTAATTCATTTATTTATATTGGTAAGCATTTTGTTTTATGCATTTATATACTTCCATGCATTTAATAAACCCGCTTTAAAAAAGCTCTCAATTGCTTTTGCCGGGATAGCGGGGGTGCTAATTTTTATCAATGCATTTTTTGTAGAAGGTTTATTGAAATTTCCCTCCATAGGAAATACAATATTGAGCGTAACCTTAATTTTATTCTCCCTGTTGTATTTTTGGCAACTACTTGATCAGGTTGAAATTGTTCGTCTCGAAAAACAGCCCATGTTTTGGATAAGTGCCGGAGTTTTATCGTATTGTAGCATCAATATTTTTTTATTTATGCTCATGAGGTCTTTAGGATCACTATCTCCAAATTTTTGGACCATTCACTCTATCATCAATATAATAGCTAACTTTCTATTCGCAATTGCCTTACTTTGCAAACCACCGAAAACGATATAACCGAAGTACTCATTATTGGTACACTTGTGGTAGTTTTGCTGCTGGTGTTCTTGTTTTTGTTTGTAATTCTTTACCAACGAAAAATGCTAAAACACCAGGAAGAAAAGCGTAAAATGCAAGCTGAAACACAAAACAGCTTCTTACAGGCAGTTTTTGAAACACAAGAAAGCGAGCGCAAACGCCTGGCTGTTGATTTACATGATAGTGTTGGGCAGGTGCTATCGGCCATTAAATTAAACTTACACCGAATTGATAAACTATCTGGCCATGCCGAGAACGCATCAACCTTGCTGGCCAGTACCCGTAAATTAACCGACGAATGTATACAAGAAATACGCAACATCATCCATAATGTTTTGCCTGCGGTTTTAATCGATTTTGGACTAGCCGATGGCCTGAAAGACCTGTGCAATTATGTTCAGCAAAATACGGGCATCGCCGTAAACTATAGCCAAAATTTAAATGGAACACGCTTTAAACCTGAAATAGAAATTACCCTTTACCGTATGATACAAGAATTGTTTGGCAATGCCATAAAACATGCACAAGCTACGGTAATTGATATTTCGTTAAGCCAAGAAGCAGCATTGATCCATTTAAGCTTTAAAGATAATGGTATCGGCTTTAATAAAGAAAGCATCATACATGGCTTTGGACTGAAAAATCTGCAAAGCCGATCTCAATTAATAAAGGCCGATATTAAAATTGATTCCCTGGTTGGAAAAGGGACCCAAACCACTATTACTTTAAATATCAATGACCTTGATAATTAACTTTTTCACCCTTATCTTTAGCTTATGGCCTTAATAAATTTAGCTATCGCTGATGATCATAAAATTTTCCGTGAAGGTCTAAAATTCACTTTAGAAGATTACACCGAACTAAATTTAATAATAGAAGCAGCAAACGGCAAAGATTTAATTGCTCAAATTACCAATAATGAACCCGACGTAATTTTAATGGATATTAAAATGCCTGAAATGGATGGCATGCAGGCCACAGCCTATATTCATCAACATTTTCCAGACGTTAAAATATTGGTACTATCTATGCACAACGAGGATAAATATATTTTAGATGTCATGCGTTTAGGTGCTTCCGGCTATCTTTTAAAAAATGCCGAACCCGAAGAAATACTGGAGGCTATTGTAACTGTACACACTAAAGGCTTTTATTTTAACGATAACCTGTCGATAACCATGGCTAAGGAGCTCCTGGGTATAAACTTTATGCATCGTTTGCATGAAAAAGAGGCTAAGCTAAACGAACGTGAGATCGAAGTGCTTAAACTCATTTGCGAGGAATGCAGTAACACCGAGATCGCAGATAAATTGTTTTTAAGTGTCCGTACAGTCGAGGGCTATCGCACCCGATTGTTCGAAAAAATAGGCTCTAAAAATATTGCGGGATTGGTTATTTATGCAGTAAAGAGTGGAATAATAACGGTATAATATAAAAACAGATAAAAATACCTGATTTTTAAATCACATAGTTTTACGTATAATTCTATACCTCAAATAACTGAACTTGTACCTAACAAAATCGATCATTTGCTACCCTTAGCATTTCCAGTTTTGTAAAGTTCTCAAAACATCCAGGCAATACACTGACTTTGTTTATCCAATCATCTTTATACCTCTTATGCTATGTTAAAAAATCAAAAACCAGGTTCCGGCTGATGCCCTAGCTTAACGGAAATAGAGGCGTCAAAACCTCAAATGGTCCGATGTAAAATCCCTTTTTAAATCATCCTTATGTTTACTAAATCCTGTTCTCACCACTTGGAGTCTGCCTCCTTGTTGGAACTATCAGGTATTGCTTACGGTGCCAGAAAAACCATAAAGGTTATTCCTTATGTTTTACTCAGCATGTTCAGCAGTATCAGGATGGCCCAAATCCCCTATATAGGTTTGCTTTTAGCTGTGCTGATCGGCGCGCTTTGCATCTGCCATAGGTTGCTACATTTCAAAAAATCTGCCACTAAAGGCTACCGCTACTTTCTTATAAGAGTGGGCGATTACACGCTGTTTTTAACAGGCAGGCTCGTTGCTGCCGACATCAAAACCCAACCACAACTGCTAAACAAATTAACCAATTATAAACAACTCTAAAATTAATCAAAATGGAAAATCCCGCAGTAAAAATCATTAGCGATGTCATCGCTAAAGCACAGGCTAACCCTGAGTACAAAAAAAATTACATCAATAACCCTAACCAAGTTCTAAAAGAGGCAGGACTAGAGCTTCCTTCCGGTATTAATGTCCATGTCATTACCGGTAATCCGGCAAATTCAGATATACCTAACAGCACAAGTACAGACATTTATCTGGTGTTACCTGAGGCGATTGAAGCGATCAAAGACGAATCTCTTGCTACCGCAGCAACAGCTAGCTGCCAATCTACCTCCAGCACCTGTGTTACAGTGCCTTCCTGTGTAAGTTGTGTTTCATCTGCATCTACTAATTCCTGCAGTTAGCATTAATCTTAACAAAGGATGTGGCCAAATGGAAAGTATGATCATTTAAATCTAAAATCCACTGGCTTAAAAAGAACCCTGGTAAAACAGGGTTCTTTTTAAGCATTAAAGTGTCTTTTTTTGGAAATGAATTGGCTTTCTACTGTTGCTCCCTGCTAGAATTTGGTTTTAGCTTCCCTGCATCGAAAATAACTATATTTTAAGATAAGCGCCAAGGTAAACAACGCTTATGAAACAAACCTTTACCGACAAAAGATTGTGGTATGCATATCCCCAAATTCAAAGATCATCTACATCCGATAATAATTGATGAAGAAAAAGTAATCCTTTATTCGGAACTGGGACAGCAGTTGCTTACTGGAAAATCCCTGGTCCACGTGACAAAGCATTTAAATGGGAAAGCTTCAATTGATGAGATTGTTCAAAGCCTTGATGGCATAGTTGAGAAGGCTCAGGTACTTTATGTCATCTCCTATCTTGAAAGCAAAAAGTATGTTACTGAAGCTACAAATGAATTACCTGAAACTGAAGCTGCATTTTGGGCCCTATTCGGGCTGGATGAATCCCAGGTAATTAAACAAAAAGAACATTCAAAAATAAAGATATATCCATTTGGCACTGCCGATACCAAATACCTCCTGGCAGCATTAAAAAAGGTATCTGCAATTGGTATTGTAGAATGTGATGAAAATTTTGCTGTCATTTTTACCGACGACTACCTGCAGGATGGTGTAAAAGAAGTTGCAAAGGAATTATGGTTTAACAACACGCCCTTTATCATCTGTAAACCATACGGATTGGAAATGTGGCTGGGACCAGTTTTCAGCCAGGATCATACGGCATGTTTTGAATGCCTGAGACAGCGCCTAATTGCAAACCGGGATGTAGAAGTCTATTTGAAAGAGATGGGCTTGATCAACTCGCCACTAGTTTCAAAAGGAAGCCTTAATGCTACAGTAAATGCCGGTATAAATCTTTTAGTTACGCAAATAGCAAGGTTCATGATGCTGGGATTTGATGAAAAAAATAAAAACACATTGATCAGCTTCAACTACGAAACAATTGAATCCCAACGACATACCGTCATTAAACGCCCTCAATGTCTTATTTGCGGAGATGAAAAATTCAATAACCCAAAAAGGCTCCCACACAAAATAGCGATACAAGCAAGCCCTAAAAACTTTATTGATGGCGGTCACCGTTCAGTAACCGCTACAGAAACTTTTGAGAAATTCAAGCACCACATCAGCCCTATAAGTGGTATTGTCAATAAATTAGAAAAAATAAGCGCTGCCGACAACACACTCCAACCCGTTTTTATTTCCGGGCAAAATATGGCCTTAAAAACCAACGATTTCCAGTCATTAAAAAAAAATCTGCGGAGTAACAGTTGCGGAAAAGGAGTTACAGAAATACAGGCTAAGGTAAGTGCGATAGGGGAAGCGATTGAAAGATATTCCGGAGTTTACAGAGGAGAAGAGATCAAAATTATCTCTAGCTATAATGCGCTCGCAGATCAAGCCATCCATCCAAATGACTGCATGCATTTTAGTGCACAGCAGTATCAAAACCGCAACTATTGGAATGCAAAGAAAAGTTTTTTCAATATTGTCCCTTTAAAATTTGATAAAAATGCAGAGATAGAATGGAGTCCGCTATGGTCTGTGACACGCAATGGTTTTGTTTATCTCCCAACGGCACTCTGTTATTATAGTCATCCGAAAAATAAAGGAGCCCATTTCTTTTGCGCTCCTGATTCCAATGGTAGTGCAGCCGGGAACTCTTTAGAAGAAGCCATGCTTCAAGGTTTCATGGAATTAATAGAAAGAGATAGCGTAGCCATTTGGTGGTATAACCGTCTAAAGAGACCTGCAGTTGATTTGGCAAGTTTTAACGATCCCTACGCAAACGAATTGATAAATTACCATAAAGGCCGTAACCGGGATTTATGGGTGCTGGATCTTACTTCCGATACAGGAATCCCTGCCTTTATAGCCATATCCGCACGTAATGACCGTTCAGAATACCAGGACATTGTATTTGCACCCGCTGCTCATATTGACCCGGAAATAGCGCTACGCAGGGCATTAACCGAACTAAATCAAATGATGCCATCAATGAATGATAGCCTTCCCAAAGGCAGCTACAATTATGATGACCCAGAATGCGTAACCTGGTGGCAAACCTGTAATGTGGACAATCAGCCTTACTTATTACCAGACCAAGCCTTGGCCCCTACCAGCCTGGCCAGTTTCAAACTACCAAAGTTCAATGACATTAAAGACGACCTTGATTACTGTATAGAGGTAGTTAAGAAACTTGGATTGGAGCTGCATATTTTAGATCAGACGCGACCGGATATAGGCTTCCATGTCGTTAAAGTTGTTGTTCCCGGATTAAGACATTTTTGGGCCCGCAATGCCCCTGGGCGGCTATATGATGTCCCTGTCAAAATGGGATGGCTTAAACAAGCCCTAAAAGAAGAAGAACTGAACCCGATATCCATTTTTATTTAAACCGCGCAAATGGACATAATACTAACCCCCTGCCCAGTGCTGACAGAAAGTATGTTTAAACTATCCTTTCGAGAGGGTATAAAACTTGAGAAAAAAACATCCGGACAAATGCACCTGTTTGATCATGGGGTGCAGCTGTCCGAAATCAAGGGCCTTACTTCGATCGTCAGCAATTGCCTGATGTTGCTTAATGAAAGCAATTTATCAAAGAATGATTTGAAAAACAAAGCTTTTGGCCATGCAAACTACATGGAATTGAGCCTATTGATATACAGTCTGGAAAAGCTGGAAATGGCGGGTTACTTAACCTATACCATTTTTTGTAACCACAGCCCATTCTGCAGCTTTCAGGATATGACCAATATAGCCTCGTTTGAATTTGACCTCCACAAAAAAGGACGATTAAAGCTTTCCCGCTTTGCTTACCTAAGGCTGGAAAATGATGGTTACCTCATCGAGTCATCCCTGGGCACATCGAGGGTAAAAATCTTCAACCCCCAGGCCCTTAGCATTCTGGGTCAGCTTTGCACATTTAAGACAATTGAAGAATTAATCCAGACAGATAGCTGCAACCCTGAGGTCTTAATAGCCTTTATCACTGCATTAAATGCCGGTAACTACCTGGAATATGAGCAAAACAATGATACGGCCCAGGTAAAAGAACTATGGAATTTTCATGATTTACTTTTTCACACCAGAACTCGCTACGGGAGACATAATTATAAACTTGGGGCAACTTACCGGTTTATCGGAAAGAGGGCACCCAAAAAAGCAATGCAGCATACGGCGCAAGCTATAGCAGAGATTCCCTTAGCCAAACCGGAAAATCAGGTTCCTCTGCCGGTAAACACCCTAACTGAATGCATGGAAAAAAGAGCATCTGTTCGTAGTTTCAGTGGATTTGACACCACATCATTGGGTATATTCTTATACCGTTGCCTGCGCATTAAGGACTGCATGGAATATGCCGTAAAAAACGAATTTGATGAAAGTGATCACATGGAGCTGTTAAAAGCGCCTTACCCTTCGGGAGGCAGCATATACGAACTTAATTTTTACCTGACGATCAATGACTGCAACGGCTTACAACCCGGGTTTTACCACTACAATACATTTGAGCATAAACTAGCTTTTTTACAAGAAAGCAACCCTACCACCAATAGTTTACTCTGGTATGCAAAAGCAGCCATGGGGGGCAACCAAACACCTCCGGTATTGATCACCTTAGTTGCAGACTTTGAACGTATGTTCTGGAAATATGAAAATATGGCCTATGCAACCATTTTAAAAAATGTAGGCGCTGTTTATCAGACGATGTACCTGGTTGCTGCAGATATGGGGATAGGCGGTTGTGCGCTGGGGAATGGGAATATTGAACTTATTCAAAGCCTGACTAAAAAGTCCTTTTTAACCGAGAGCTCTGTAGGAGAATTTGTGATCGGAAAACCACTACATAACACCAATTAATATGCAAGAAAGCATTTATCATAAGCACAATTTGCATCAAAGCATGCATAGTTTCGCCGGACTGAAAAGGTTTTTCGAAAGATGGTCTGCTGACCCTGGGTTTAAACAAGCACTGATGGATAACCTGGCTGATACTTTGGAAAAAAATCACATCCCTGTTATCCCATGTGAAATTGAGGCTATGCTAGTTGAAAATACTGACAACATTCCTGAACCGGTAATAAAGATGTGGGAGGTCGCCTTCCACAAGCAGGAGATGGTAAAATCGTTCTATCTTACTGAAAACCTTCCAAAGGATACTGGAATGCTCGCCTGGCGAAACAGGCAAATTGCCAGACAACGATTTGACCTGGGTCCTTTTTTTACCTCATCCAATATACATTCATCCCTTGCGATTGAACTATCGGCAGGATGTTCCGTTGGATGTTGGTTCTGTGCACTTTCACCAGATACCTTTAAAGCATATTATGACTATACCAAGCAGGAAAAGCAATGGAAAAGTTTCATCAAAAACATGCATTATTTTTTAGGAGATGCGATGAAATCTACCTTCCTATATTGGGCGACTGAACCATTTGATAATCCTGACTACGAAAATTTTTGCCTGGATGTTTATCAGGAGTGCGGTGTATTCCCTCCTACCACAACCGCGCTGGCTCATAAATTCCCGGATCGAATACGCAAATTCATTAAATTCTCTTCCCAATACCAGTGCTGGCTTAACCGATTCTCACTCACCTCTTTGGGAATTATGCAAAAAGTTCACCAGGAATTTACCGCCGAGGAACTGGCAGAGGTGGAATGCCTCGCTTTAAATAAAAACGCCAATTTTGCGTTTGGGAATTCCGGTGATTTCAGAAAGCGGGTTTTAAAAACTCCGGAGCTATTAGCTGAACAGGACGCTAAACTCAGAAAAGCCCCCTGGCATCTGTCAAATCCCAGTTATGCCGATTCTGAAGATTATGCCAATGGAAGCATATGTTGTGTTACAGGCTTTTTAGTGAATATGGTAACGCAAAAAATACAACTCATCAGCTCTACAACCGCCACTGACCAGTGGCCCCTGGGCTATATTATATTTTCAGAAGAAAGTTTTTCATCCCCATCAGATCTTCCAGGCATCTTAAAAAAACTGCAAGCATCACATTTTAAAGAACAACTGTATGCTCATGACCTTATTCGTTTCCACCCCTGGCTGCAAATTGAAATTTCGCAGACAGCAGCATTGATACATGGACGATTTAAGCAAACACGAGCTGTAAGTGCCGCAGACGAAAAAGACTTGTACGCCATTGTTCGAATAATCAAAGAAACACCAGGGACTTTTACAACGATACAGGAAAGGTCTTTACAAAATTTTTCAATTGACAAAGCGCTTTCTTACGCCCTAATTCACCAACTTTTTAACGAAGGACTTTTTTATGGACACTAAAGAAATTATCAGTACCGAGCATATAGAAATTAGGTTGAATGCTATTGTTGCGAATGCAAGTTCCTTATCTGAAAGAATAAGCTGTGGTGCTTTTGCTTTTGAAAACACAAGCCTTCTTAATCCCGAAGAAATAGAAATGAGCTGGGCTCAGGCAATCGGCTTAAAATCAACAGAAAAGCTTCATGAATGGCTAGGATTTATGGGTTGGAGCAGGGCAGATTTTCAAAAAGCCTTACAAAGTAATGCAAGGGTTACTGATTCGCTTTTACTTCCGGAATGGGCAATCCTGCTGAAAAAAATATTTAAAGAATTACGCCAATTCTGTCCCAGGGAGCAGTTAACTTCCCATGGCAAGGAAAAGGAGGATATTAATTACATTTTGTTTCCATTCATTAAGATGGCCGAAGAACATGTCATTTCTGAGTCGAAAAGGTTAAATATTGGCATTACATTCACTTCGGGAAGGGAAATGGTCCTTTCGCTCAGCAAAAGACTGGTTACGCTAACCGTTGCCGTTTTGGATTCCGACATCTACACAAGTTCGATCATGAGTGCGATTGGCATAAGCCGCAAGGCGGAAGACTTAGCTGGTTATGAAGCTTGGATTTCAAGGATAGAGCGTTACCCGGTATTAGGACGGCTCATTGCAGTATCCTATTACAACTGGGCAAATGGGATTACCGAACTGCTATGCAGACTATCCAACGATTCGGAGTTTATTGCTAAAAACCTTTTCGCCGGCAGTCCTGTTGAACTTTTAGTGGACTATTCGGGTGATGCAGGTGATGTACACTGTAATGGAAGATCTGTTGCTTTACTCACCTTTTCGGGTGGACGAAAATTAGTTTATAAACCTAAAAATCTCGAAATTGCAAACACTTTCTTCAGCCTTATTGACCTGCTGAACCAGAAGTTGTCTACTCCGCTTGCCAGGCGAAAAATCTGTGTTATGGGGGAATATTCATGGGAGGAATTTATTGAACATCAGGAATGTGCAGCCCCTTCCGAATTTCCTGTTTTTTTCAAAAGACTGGGTATGCTAACCCGCTTATTTCAGTTGTTGGGTGCCCGTGATTTTTGGCTTGACAATTTAATTGCTCATGGCGACCAGCCTACATTTATAGACCTTGAAATGGTCATTCAACACCTGAAAGAAATAGATATGGGCTTGCTGTCTTCAGAAAAAATGGCACTTGCCGAACTAGAAGAATCAATCGTAAAAATCGGTATCGTTTCATTCCGTACTCCAATTGGCTTAGGTGTAAAAGCCGAGGATTTAGCCGCTTTAGCCCCAATAAAAATACTATCCAGCCCTTTTAAGCTGGCACTTTCTTCAGACCAGGTCGTGTTGCCCGGCTTAACAAGATCTGATGATGGCTATATTCAATGGGAAAAGAAAGATTATCTCCCCAGCTGTAAGGGAGTATTCGCTAAACCCGCGCAACACCTAAACTCATTTTTAGCAGGATACGGTGAAATGAATCAGGTGCTGTTACAACTAAAAGACAACTTATTAAACAAAAACAGTATCCTGTATCAATTCGCTGAAGCACTACTGAGGTATATTCACCGGGATACCTGGACGTATATGCGAATCATAAAAATCTCCACACATCCGCAATTGATGACCAATGGGATGATCAGAGAAAAATCACTGATTTCGCTTTTCCGGGAGGTTTGGCAAAACGACACGATTGATTCCTCAAAAGCAACAATTGTAGCTGCTGAGATTCAATCCATGACAAACCTTGACATTCCTCTGTTTAATGCAGCCGGAGACACCAGGGATTTACCTGTGGACAACACTAGTGTTACCTCCTATTTCAGCCATAGTGCTTTGGAAATGATGATAAAAAGACTGGAGCACATCACAGAATTTGATGTAAAACATCATCAGGAAATCATTAAAAGCAGTTTTTATTGTGGGGACCATGATGGCCCTGAATTCAGTTACAGCAGCATCCCCCGAACCCCGAACAAAACAACAGATTGGCACGGTTATGCAAAAAGTTGCGCCCAGGTGGTGATGAACCAGTCAATAGTGGGTCAGGATGGAGATCGTGCCTGGGTTGGACTGGATTACCAGCCACACTTAGGTACTCATATGCTTGATGTACTCAAACCGGATATACTCTCGGGTACATGCGGCCTGAGTATGCTATTCGTTGACCTCTACAAAGCTTATAGGAACGATAAGTATAAGGAAATCGCCCTAAGCAGCCTTGCTTCTACAAATTCTATTGTTAAAAACTCAGTCGACAACTTCAGTAATTTAAGCAATGTTTGGGGCACTTCTAAAAACCCGGTTTTTATGGGTGCTTATTTTGGTATTGGCGCCCAGATTCTGGCCCTGGAATATGCCTCCTCTCAACTTCAATGCGCCCGGAGTACGGGCTACCTGCAGCAATACATCAGTGCCATTCCATTAAAGGAAATCAGGTCATTTGCCTCCTCCGACTTTATCAGTGGTTATTCCGGATTGTTGTTCAGTCTTATTGGAATAAAGGAAGATTCACAATTGGCAGAAATGACAAACTTCCAATTTCAGGAACAAAAAATGTTCCCTGAAAACTCAATAGAATTAGAACGCCTGCCATCCATTGAGCCCGGCATGGAATACTTTAAACAAATATTAGCAAAAACCGACAACGAATATTTAATTAAAGAACCAAACAAAGCGGGTGAATTATTTACTGCCCTTGAATTTCTTCACTCATCCATGGTGCCAAAGGCAACAGCAAAAACAATGGACAACTACCTGAACAAACTACCAGCTAAATTATCAACAGCCGAACTGATCGATCATGCAGAGCTTGCGCTTAATATATTTACAATTTGTCATGATGAAAAGTATCTTGTTATCGCGAAAAACATGGCGCTGGAAATCATTTTCAGAAAGAATTACAGCGGGCAGTGGTTTGCTGACATTTGGGCTTCGGATACACACCTACTTTCTGTGGTGAATGGTATAGGGGCGCTTTCTCATCTTTTTTTGCGCCTGGGCACCCTTGAGAAAATAGGTTCATTTAGACGTTTAAGTACATTTAAAAATATAATTCATGAATCAAAAACCAATTAACGACCAAACGGCCATTAGGATTGACCCGCATTGGGATTCCTATTTCCACTGGCCAGCAGACTACTTCCCCTTCAATCTTCCGGCTTGTTCGGTAACCTTAAATCAGGTTGAGGTAAAGCATAAAGAAGAAACGCAAATCACCTGGGAAATGGACTACAACCTGGAGTTAGAATGCTCCTTAGTGACACAAAAGAAAGTTATACTTTATCAGTTGCAACCGAGGAACGGATTAAAAGGTGGCCATTTTAAAGAGAGTTACCTATTGAATCCTGCCGGTCTTGGGGAAAAAATAGGCTTAACTTTTACCTGGGCATTTTATATCCCGATGCCATCTTACATGCCAAAACATCCGATGGGACTAATATTTATAGACTTCAGTTTTTTAAAAGGAAAAAACACCATTATCACCATTAAAGATACCAGGGAAAGGGGGAATTAATTATGGCTTACAAAATTGTGACTCCGTCCGTAAAATTTTCAGCGTACCTGCAATCCCAAAAGCAGCTGTTAAAAAACGGTTTAACCGGGGCTGAACTGCATACTGCAAAGGGAAGAACCAGGCATATCCATGATATCATTAAAAAAGCCCCTACTAAATCTCTTTTAAAAAGGGGACAAAAAAAAGAGTATTTTATTTTAGATAACTTCAGCACTTTTATCATTGATGAAGCGGATATTAATGAAGCTTATTTCAGAGATACATTCGACGTTGTCATCCATGATAATTTTGAGGTTTCCAGCATCAGCCCCACTCAAGGCGCAATTTCGAGTGCACAATCCACATTACCTGATTTTTGGCACAAAAGAAAGTTAAACCTGAGCAACCTAAATCTTACCGGAAAAAATGTGAATATAGGCGTGCTTGATAGTGGTATCTATAGCAATCACCAGGAGTTTGAGGGAAAGCAGATAAAATTCGCTGAATTTGATGCGCTCGGGCAATTAAAAGGCATAATCCCAAGAGATTATGGTACCCATGGCACCCATGTTTGTGGCTTGCTGGCAGGAAACAATGCCGGGGTGGCACCCGATGTTTCCCTTACAGTAGTGGCCTGCCTGACAGAACGGGGTGGTACCGCAGGTTATCTTGCTCAAATATTAGGAGGGCTCAATTATCTTTTGGAGCAGGGAAACGGTGGCAACACCGATGAAAAGATTCACATCATTAACGCCTCCATTGAATCCTCTTCGGGTTATAACAATTACTTGCATGCAGCCCTCAATACCGCCATAACTGAGCCAGGTACTTTAATGGTGGCTGCAATCGGAAATAATGGAAGCCTAGGTAAAGACAGTGATTCGAGCCCTGGGAACTATGATTTAACCCTGGGAATCGGTGCCCTCGATGAAAATGATGTTGTTGCCTCTTTTTCTTCCTGGGGCATGGTTGCACAATCAGGAAACATTAGCAAGCCTGATTTGAGTGCCCCTGGAGTGAATTTATACTCCAGTCTTTCGGGGCCAGGAAATCGCTATTTTCAACAAAGTGGCACCTCAATGGCCTCACCTATTGTAGCAGGTATGGCTGCATTGTTGCTGGAAAGAGAACCTGGGCTGCTCTTGCAACCTTTAAAAATCAAACAAAAATTAATTGATTTGGTAGTGGCAATACCAGATGCTGTTAGAGCCGGACATGGCAGGATAAATCTTTAACATTAGGCAGAAATGAAAAAAAACACGGTAAGTTACGTGATCAGATTATCGGACAACAATGATAAAAACAGTCCTAACCTGAATGAGCTTAAAACAAAGCTGGAAGGAAGAGACATGTTGGTAAACCACTTACATGAACTAAAAAAACTGGTGGTAAGTTCTGATCATAAAAGCTGGAAAAAGGCATTCAAAGAAATTAAGAACCTACATAAGGATTTCGATATCGAATCCAATGAAATCATTTAGTAAGTATCGGTTTTGATGATTGCGCAAACATGGATGTATTTTGGAAAATAAACTAAATAATTTAATTGGGGTTTTCCGGCGAGCGGAAATTATTGCCAGCTCTGCTGATCCCTCGCTTAAGTATCACGAGCATTTACTTTACTGGACCGCAGAGGCGGGTAATTATGTTTACCGTAAATTACAAAATACCCCACCTAAAACTTTACTGGATGTAGGCACTGGCACAGGAATGAATCTGCAATATCTGGCGGGACAATGGCCCCGCTGTCAATGCGCTGGCTCAGATATTTCCGAATCCCAGGTAGAAGTTGCCAAACTTCTTGCTCAGGAATCCGGTTTTGAAAACATTAACTTCCAAACCTGCCCTGCTGATGCACTAGATTATCCGGATCAATCATTTGAAGTGCTCACCTGTTTTTTTTCCATGATGTATTTCCAGGATGCTGTAAAATCCCTTGAAGAGTTTTTTAGGGTGTTGAAACCCGGAGGCAAAATTTTCATCTCATCCTGGACTGGGGAAAATCAATTGCTTGATTTGGTAAAGAAGAAATTCGATATAGACCNGAATGCAACCTATCCAAACGGAAAAAATCCCTTTGCTTATTCCAATAAAGCATCATTTGCTACTCTTTTGAAAGGACAAACCCTAAAGAATTTCAGGATTACAAAGGTTAAAGCTAAATTAAAATGGCAAGGTAATGAGGAACAATTATGGAGGTTTTTTAAACAAACAAATCCCATCATCGGTAAATTATTGTCGGAGTTAAGCAGCGATGAATGTGAAAAAAAAGAAAACTCCATACGCCTGGCCTTGTCAGATTTTAAAGACAACCAGGACATCTGCTTCTCCGCTGGAATGACCTTTTGCACCATCACAAAAAATTAACTACTTAAATACCTACAAAAAACTCATGCTGCGACTCCCGGGAAGTCTCATTTTAGCAATAAGTTAACAATAATTCTTTTTTTTATACCCTGACAATCATATATCGATATAGTTACAAAAGATACTGCAATAAAACTTTCGTTAAATTTGTTTCACACCCTATTTTTTCTTATTTTGGTAGTAATCATTACCTTCTTTAAAACCATGAATTGCTATACCTGGGCTATCCATTCCTTTTTTCAATTGCTATGTATTGTTGCTTTTTAATTGCGCTGTGGAAAAAACAAAAGAACTACGTTTGTTAAATCTTTTGTTACCATGATCAGGTCTTATGCTCTTCGTCTGTTTGGGATGATTTTGATTGTCTGATGTTTTCACCAGAACCTATACAAACACCAAATGAAACAGGAAAACCCAAAATCTAAAGATCTTCATTTATACCGAATCATTATGAAACTGATTAACGCTACGCTCCAACATGCTGAAGGAAATTTTATTGAAACCTGCACTGAATTAAACGATAAATACATTCGAGCGCATTATGCCAATAATTGCGGGATATAGCTCCAAATGTCCAGACCAAGCCNNACCGGTGCGGATAAATATCTTTAACGANACTTTACCGTTTTTTGAATTCCAGGAAAGAGGAATGNCTGTGGAAATGGAAATTCCAAATCCCGCTGATTTTTAGTTATTCAATTTAGTAATTACATCATCCTATGTCAGCTATTGAACAAAATAATATACGCATCGGTCTGGTTGAAGACCAACACATCTTTAGAGAGGGCATAAAAGCACTGGTAACAGGCTGGCCGCAAATCGAGGTCACATTTGAAACCGCCGAAGGCTATACCATTGTAGAGAAATTAAAATGCAGTCCTCAGCTACCCGATGTACTTTTAGTAGATTATTCCTTACCTGCGCAAGGGGAGTTGGAGTTCAATGGTATCCAGGTGATTCATGCGGTCAATATTCATTTCCCGGACATCAAAATAATTGTCTTGTCTACACATGAGGACGAACATTTCATTGCCCACATCATTAAAAATGGTGCACGAGGGCATCTGGTGAAGGATAGTGATCCGGAAGAACTTCGTTTGGCCATTTTAGCCGTTCATGAGAAAGGCTCTTGTATCAATGAGCGCACTTTACTGGCCATTCAAAACAATATGGGAAAGAAATCGAAATCAAACCGTGATGAGAATGGATTAATCCAGATTAGTAAACGTGAAAAGGAAGTATTGGACCTGATTTGCCGTCAGTATAAAACGGAAGAAATAGCAGAAAAACTGTTCATCAGCAGCAAAACTGTCGATGGCCACCGCAATAGCCTATTACAGAAAACAGATTCCAGAAATACTGCCGGATTGGTTGTTTTTGCACTTCGAAATCATATTGTGAATATTTTTTAGGGAGGATTCGGGTATGATAATTTTCCTCAGCCGCTCAACTTCCTTCTATATTCAGGACATGTTCCTTACCCTGAACATTTCTGAATCCAGTTTGGTAAAAGTAACACCTGTCTGAAGGAGTAAAAAAGACAACCTTAAAGTCCTGCAATCCTCTTTATGAATTTAATTACCATATTTTGCCTTTCATTTTACACTTTTTTACGATTATTTACACCGCTAATCCTCCCTTTTAACTTAACTTTGAGCAAGTTACCAATTTTAAATCTATGCTAAAAGCACTATTGACCTCAAAGATTCTTTTTGAAAACTGGCTGGTTCTGATTCGGGTGATTACTGGCTTTTTAATTTTTATCCATGGGCTGGACACCTTCAACAAAGAAAATATGAATGGAAATATTGCCTGGCTTACAGACCTTCATTTCCCCGTTCCGGTAGTCATGGCTTATATCGGAAAGGGCGCTGAATTAATCGGTGGCGTTTTACTAATCCTCGGCTTTTTTACCAGATTTGCCGCATTGATATTGGTCTTTGACATGTTAGTGATTACAACTGTACTGGGTAATGGCAAAATATTTACCGATAGCCAACATTCCTTTTTATTTCTACTGCTGTTTGCTTGCCTTTTTTTTGTTGGCCCTGGCAAAATTAGTCTGGATCACTTACTGTTCAATAAAACTAAAGACCAAGATTGAAATTTCCGTCACCTGCTGACTGAATAAACGTTCATCGGAATAAAAAAAGTCATCATTTACTTATGAAATATACCTCGCTTATTTTGTTGTCTTTTACTTTATAGATAGCTATAGCTTCCATTGAGCCGCCCCCAGGTAGTCCAGTTACTTTTTCGTGATCAACAATCGTATCTCCAAGAACCGTTCTGTTTACAATTTCACAATGCAAATCTGGAGTTTCCTTAAAGAATTTACCGTAAACTTTAGTCATATAGTCCTTACCTTCCCCAGACAGTTTATTTGGAAAGCTATAGATTTTGATATCATCACTATAAGTTTTTAAAAAAGCAGCTAAGTCCCTTCGGTTGTAAGCTTCAAGTTGCTCATCTATCAGCGTCAGGTTCTGAGAATCATGGTTGTTCTTTGTATTATTTTTTGTGGATTCTATATTTTTGGTCCCTGAGTTAGTATTTGGCTTCGTTTGAGCTGAGACCACAGTAGAAAAAGAAAGTAATACGATTAAGATTAAGTTTTTCATGTTTAATAAATTCTGTCAAAATTAGCTATTTTCTATCCGTTATGATCACTTAAGCACCTCAAAGCTATAAAGACTTTCGAACATCGAGCTTCCATGGATTTGCAACAGTACAGATACCTTTGGCCTCGATAAGTTTAGACATGGTTTGCCCCATTAATTTAAAGTCTGTAGAGAGTGTTGTAATCCCTCCTGCCAGAAGTTCCTTTAGCGGTGTATCGTTGTAAGAAATGATCCCAAAATCCAATCCGGGGCTTAACTGCTGAAGAGTTGCCTGTTTAAGTAAATCCACCAGATCTCTATCCTTAACAACGATGAAAAGATCGCCGGCATGAATCTCCCTTTTTTCTGTATCCGAAAGATAACTATGCTCAAATCCGTACTCGTTGCAAAAAGTCTTAAGGCCATCGTATCTTTCTAAAGGCTCCTTTTCTTCGCTCTGTACCATTAAAATGCGCTTATATTTTCTGATCTGATCAACGGCAGAGACCAAAGCCTCATAGGTGTCTTTCTCAAAATTTTGTGAAACCGAAGAGTAAGCTCCCATTAATTCAGGATGGAAATGATCCAGCAAAAACACCCTGCCTGATAAAGTTTCAAGCAGTGATTGAATACCTTCAAACTTCCCGGACATAATCACATAGTCTGTATATTTATTATTGGAATCATTGATAAGCGTTTCAAATACCTTCCGATTGTAATTGTGAAAGTAAAGATCCACAGTAGCAGAACTACCCACCGCTTCCATAAATGAATTGTACAAATCTTCTTTGAACTCATTAAATTCATTAAATAACAAGAATATATTGCGCAGTGAATTGGTCTTTGTACTGGTAACAAAATAGCCCACACCATGATTGGAATCAATAATCCCCTTGGACATTAACTCGCGCAATCCTGCAAAGACGGTATCGCGCGACAAATTATAGGTGTTTCTAAATTCATTTATAGAGGGAATGCGATCACCTTTCTGGTACTCTTCTGACTGAATCCTATCAATAACATGACTCACCACAAGTTTATATTTCGACCTATTTTCTTTCACTAATTTATATGATATCCGGCAAATATAAGTAGTGTAGAGATAATCTCAGCATAATTTAAAAATAAAAATCATACCAGTTCGTACCAGTTGAAATTATTTATATATTTGGATACTCAATCACACACAAATGAAAAAGAACTACACTTACATCATTACTGGTATTGCTTTGATTCTCTTTAGCTGCTCGGGTAAAAGACTCGGCGTGCTGAACCATAAAGCGGCTCAACTTTCGCAAGAAAAGACGGTAAAGATTAATGATGCTTTCTGGAGCCCTAAATTCGATATTTGGAGTACCGTTACTGCCAATGATGTACTAAATAAATTCGAAGGACAACATCTTAAGTCGGCAGAAGAAAGAGACAAAAACAATGTTTTTGAGAATTTCGACAAAATAGCTGCTGGCAAAAAAGGTACCGGCCAACACGCTGGCTTACCTTGGTTTGATGGACTCATCTATGAAACCATTCGTGGCATAGGAGATTTAACCATTCAGCATCCGGATGCGAAACTTCAAGCTAGACTTGATGGCTATATCGACCGCATTTATGCTGCGCAAAAAGCAGATACTTCAGGCTATATCAATACCTATACTGATTTAATGGAGCCGAATCACCGCTGGGGAGATAATGGTGGTTTATTGCGTTTCCAACATGATGTTTATAATGCAGGCATGCTTATAGAGGCAGGTGTTCACTATTATAAAGCTAGCGGAAAAACAAAACTTCTAGAGGTAGCTACCCGATTTGCAAATCAAATGAGCAAACTTATGGGACCTGCTCCAAAAAGAAATATTGTACCAGCGCATTCTGGACCAGAGGAAGCAGTAATGAAATTGTACTGGCTTTTTAAGGAGCATCCTGACCTAAAGAAAAAGCTCAGCATTCCGGTAAATGAAAAAGATTATTATGACCTGGTTAGATTCTGGATAGAAAACCGCGGAAATAATACAGGTTATCCACTATGGCAAACCTGGGGTAACGATAAGGCCGAGCAATGGGTTAAGGATGAGAAATACAAAGATGGCGCAACAGGAAATTTCCCTCGACCTACATGGGGCGATTATGCACAGGATTCCATTTCGGTTTTTGCACAAAAAACTATTGAAGGCCATGCAGTGCGCGCGACTTTGCTAGCTGCCGGCATTACAGCTGTAGCTTTAGAAAACCAAGATCCGAGATACATACAAACTGCAAACCGACTTTGGGACAACATGGTTGGGCGCAGAATGTTTGTTACAGGTGGCGTTGGGGCAATTGCACATGACGAGAAATTTGGCGCAGACTACTTCCTCCCTACGGGTGCATATTTAGAAACCTGCGCCGCTGTAGGTGCCGGCTTTTTTAGCCAAAGGATGAATGAATTAACCGGCGACGGTAAATACATGGATGAATTTGAAAGGGTACTCTACAATAATGTACTAACCGGTGTTTCCTTGTCAGGTGATAAATACACTTACCAAAACCCACTAAACGCTCATGACCACTCCAGATGGGAATGGCACTCCTGCCCTTGCTGTCCGCCAATGTTTTTGAAAATGGTTTCAGAATTGCCGGAGTATATTTACTCTTCATCAAGCAACAACTTATACGTTAATATGTTTATTAGCAGCGATGCTAAGATCGCGTTGGATGATAAAAAAGCAATTGCTATTTCTCAGAAAACCAATTACCCATGGGAAGGAAAAATAAGTCTGACTGTTAATCCTGACAAGCAGACTGAGTTTAGTTTAAACATTAGAATACCAGGATGGGCTCAAGGAAAAGAAAATCCATTTGATCTGTACAAATCTAATATCAAAGAAGGTTTCACCCTACTTGTTAATGGTATTGCTGAAAAAGCAACAATCCATAATGGCTATTCAGTTATCAAAAGAGCATGGAAAAAAGGAGATTTNGTAGAATTGATACTCCCTATGAAACCACGTCTTGTTACTGCAAACAATCAGGTTAAAGATTTAAGAAACATGGTTGCTATTGCATCAGGACCTATCGTGTATAGTCTGGAGGGTGTTGACAATGGCGACATCGATCAACTTACTATCGATACCACTTCTGCCCTACAAATGCAATACCATGCAGATATGCTTAAGGGTGTAAATGTGATTACGGGCAAATTAACAAATGGCAAAACTTTTAGCGCTATACCTTATTACACAGTTGGTAACCGGGAAGGCAAAGGTTATAAAGTCTGGCTACCTGTTACACAGCAGGCCCGTATCACGATAAACAGCAGTCAAGTTCAAAACAAGATCAGTCCATTAATTTATGGATCAAATATAGAAGATGTTAACCACGAAATCTATGGCGGTTTCTACGACCAACGCATTTTTGGTGAAAGCTTTGAAGAGCCATCAACAGGAGTAGATTTTAAGAATTGGAGAAGGTATACCGGTTACTGGACTGCAAAAGATGGCGCCATTACCATCATCCCTGGCAGAAACACAACCAGCGATGTAGTGATGAATGGCGTACACCACATAGGCGTGGAACCTGATCAAAGTGCAAAACTAATCTACGAGCCAAAAGAACTTGCAAATGGAAGTGTTGAGGCTGAAATGAGATTTATAGGAAACGGTGAAAGCGGAGCGCTGATTGTTCGTGTTGCAAATGCAGGAGTTGGTAACGATGTTTTCGACGGATATGAGATCAGTTTGAGCAGAGATGGCAAAAAAATAGGTCTAGGAAAACACTTACAGAACTTCGAATCACTTAAAGAAACCGCGGTTAATGTAAATCCAGAAAACTGGAATAAAATAAAAGTAGCACTTAATGGTTCTGAGTTGGTAGTGCTTTTAAATGGACAGCAAGTATTGTCATTTAAAGATGAACGAAATCCTCTATTAAAAGGAAAAATAGGTTTACGCACCTGGCGTTCGGCTATGGAATTCCGCAATGTTACCTTACAAGAAAATGGTAAGACCACATCGCTAAAGGTTACAAACACAGCAGATGAGCAGGTAAGTTACAACTGGGATATCATCCGTTCCGGCCAGGTAAAGAGTACTTTTGAAGTAGATCACAACACCGCTTATAATGGTAAAAATTCTCAGGTAATTACTTTTACAGGTGGCACCGGAAAAACCGGCATTGTAAACCGCGGTTTAAATCGATGGGGCATCGCGGTACGCAAAAGCCAGGTATTTAAGGGAAGGGTTTATCTGAAGGGGGAAAAGCTTAATGGCCCGGTAACTGTAGCGCTTGAAAGTGCAGATGGCAGTAAAACGTATGCTTCGAGTAAACTGAACAGCATTGGCAGTTCATGGAAAAAACATCCATTTACACTAACGTCAAATACAACAGATAAAAATGCACGACTAGTAATATACCTTTCGTCAAAAGGAAAGCTTTGGGTAGATCAGGCGGTACTGATGGGTACAGGAAAAGATCAGTTTAANGGCTTACCGATCAGAGCAGATATTGGAAATGCGCTGGTNGCTCAGGGNCTNACTTTCCTNCGCTATGCAGGAACTATGGTGAATTCTCCGGAATACAAATTCAAGAATATGATCGGCGATCCGGACAAGCGCCCGCCTTACCGTGGACACTGGAACTGGTACACTACCAATGGCTTTGGGATTGAAGAGTTTCTAAAGTTTTGTGAGGCAACATCTATAGAGCCATCCTTCGCAATTAATATCTATGAGACCCCAGAAGATGTTGCGGATATGGTTGAGTATCTCAATGGTGATGTTTCTACCGTTTGGGGAGCAAAACGTGCAATGAACGGACATCCAAAGCCATACAATGTAAAGTACATTGAGATAGGCAATGAAGAAGTGATTTTTAATGGCGATAGCAAACAAGCTTACGAAGAATATGTGACGCGTTTTAACCTATTGTACAAAGCCATGAAGCAAAAGGACAGCTCACTGAAGTTTATCCATGCGGCATGGTGGCGTCCGGGCTCTCCCAATATGGAATATGTTTTCAAAGAGTTGAACGGAAAGGCAGACTACTGGGATCTTCACGTAGGTGGCGATGATCCTAGGGCTGGTTTGGATACCGATCAGCAACTTGCTGAAATGCAGCGAATGTTTAAACAATGGGATCCTGAAACTAAAATGAAAATAGCCGTATTTGAAGAGAATGGCAGCAAGCACGGTGTGCAGCGAGCGCTAGGGCATGCCACTAACCTGAATGCAATTAGAAGACATAGTGAATTTGTACTAACTTCAAGTCCTGCAAATGCGCTACAACCGTATTTACAAAATGACAACGATTGGGATCAAGGACAGATTTTCTTTACTAGTGATCAGGTATGGGGTATGCCTCCTTTCTATGCTCAGAAAATGCAAGCGGAAAAACATTTACCTCTACTTGTTAAAAGTAACGTAGAGGGTGATTTGGATGTAACTACAACCCGTAGTGAAGATGGAAAAACGCTGATACTTCATGTAGTAAATACCGGTTTAGATGTACGCACAGAATTAGCACTTGATTTTGAAGGCAGAAAGGAAGAGGTATCTATCGCAACGTTAACAGGTGAGTTAACCGCAAGAAATACACCCCAGCATCCTGAACGACATAAGACTGTATATTCGAAAGTAAAACTAACAGGGAAAGCCCCTTTATATGACTTCCCAGCCAATTCTTATACGATTTTAAAGTTTGAAAGATAAATAATATGGGCCATGCAATTTTTATTTTTAAGTTGTTCAACCCCAAAAAAGTTGTGGCTCAACCGATTAAGCAAGAATCAAACTTCCCATATTAAATTAATATAAAATATATGTGAATCTGAGTTTGTAGAATCGATTTGAGTTTGTACTTTTGTCGCGGAGAGTTGGCAGAGTGGTCGATTGCGGCAGTCTTGAAAACTGTTGACTTGTCAAAGGGTCCGCGGGTTCGAATCCCCCACTCTCCGCCAATATGGTATCAAAACCCAGAAAAAGCCTGCAAATCGTAAGATAGCAGGCTTTTTTGATTTTGTAAATCCGTATCTTTATATCATCAAGTACCAGCTACATTATTCAA
>Ga0065714_10064640_pt1 | contig 26501 bp, 14 predicted proteins | sample MisRhiReplicate2_FD_59101 | JGI IMG/M metagenome (GOLD analysis project Ga0065714, IMG submission 59101) | Miscanthus rhizosphere microbial communities from Kellogg Biological Station, MSU, sample Rhizosphere Soil Replicate 2: eDNA_1 v2... | ecosystem: Host-associated > Plants > Roots >... | reverse complement strand
TGTAAATTAGGCCTATGTGTAAATCACTATAATATTTAACCAAATTTTTATACTTAAACGAGCTTCAAATATGAGAGTATTTTACCTGTTAAAACAGGGGCTTTTGGTGCTGTTAGTTTTTTCAGCATTAATGGTAAAAGCACAAACCGGATCGGTATCTGGTAAGGTGCTTGATGAAACCGGCCTACCATTACCTGGTGCTTCTGTAATTGTTAAAGGAACAACAAGAAGTACATCAACCGATGCCGATGGTAATTTTAAACTGGCAGGATTATCGAATGGTTCGATAACGTTATCTGCAAGTTTTATCGGATATCAAACCCTTGATAAAGCCGTAAGCATTTCAGCAAATGCAACTGTTAATTTTCAATTGGTGCCCGATGCACAAAAACTAAATGAGGTTGTGGTAATCGGTTATGGTACTGCCGAAAAGAAAAACCTCACCGGGTCTATTACTACTGTAAACGCGAAAGATTTTCAAAAGGGAGCAATAACAACACCTGAACAGTTGATTCAGGGTAAGGTAGCAGGTGTGAATATTATTTCTAACAGTGGTCAACCTGGAGTAGGAAGCCAGATCCGTATCCGTGGCGGAGCATCACTAAATGCCAGTAATGATCCGTTGATCGTAATTGACGGAGTACCATTTAGCGGGAATACCATCGATAATGCACCAAGTCCGTTATCGTTGATCAATCCGAACGATATAGAGACCTTTACTGTGCTTAAAGATGCAAACGCTACGGCCATTTATGGTTCACGGGCATCGAATGGGGTAATCTTAATCACCACTAAAAAAGGCGGTTCAGGTGCACCTGTAATCAATTTCAGTACAAATAATTCTATTGCAACTGTTGCCAGAAAAGTGGATGTGCTTTCTGCCGACCAGGTTCGAGCATATGTTAATGCCAATGGAACTGCTTCGCAAAAGGCTTTGCTGGGAACGGCAAATACCGATTGGCAGGATGCGATTTATCAGCACGCATTTACCTCTGATAATAACCTGAGTATAGCAGGCTCATTTAAAGGAGTGCCTTACCGTGTTTCTGCAGGTTATTTAGATCAGGATGGTTTATTGATTACCGATAAATTAAAACGCGGAACAGGTTCAATTACCTTGTCGCCAAGATTGTTTAAAGACCATTTAAAGATCGATTTAAACTTAAAAGGATCATTAACCGATTCACACTTTGCAAATTCTGGTGCAATTAACTCCGCAATTCAGTTCGATCCAACGCAGCCAATTAATGCGAATAATAAGTATGGTAACTATTTCGAATGGACACAAGGTACGGGAAGTGCAATGGTTCCGAACCCGAATGCACCACGTAACCCGGTGGCATTAATCAGGTTACAGGATAATAACGGCCATGCTGCGAGGAGTGTTGGTAATGCCAAATTCGATTATTCATTCCACTTTTTACCAGAGTTGCATGCAAACTTAAACCTTGGCTACGATGTATCTAAAGGTTATGGAAACATCACTGTACCCACATATGCGGCGCAGGCAGCGGCAACAAACGGCTCATTTTCCAGGGCTTTAAAAACAGAAGCTGATAAATTTTCAGAGTTCTATCTGAATTATGCACATACGGTAGAAAGCATTAAGAGTAGATTTGACGTAACTGCTGGTTACGGTTATTATGATATTGCAACAACCGGTTATAATTTTACCAATTACACGGGGTTGGGTACACCAATTGTTACGCCAGTTTTCCCATTTTCGGTAGAGCGGAATAAAATGCTTTCCTACTACGGAAGATTTAACTATACGCTTGCTGATAAATATATCCTATCAGCCACAATGCGTGCCGATGCTTCATCAAAATTCGCAGAAAGCAAGCGTTGGGGATATTTCCCTTCAGTTGGTTTTACCTGGAGAGTTATCGGCGAAAATTTCCTTAAAGACAGCAAAGTGCTTTCTGATCTGAAATTGAGATTGAGTTATGGTGAAACTGGTAATAAAGATGGTGCCGATATCGGTAACTACAATTACATCGCTAAATACTACGCCAACAGCAATACGGGGCAATATCAGATTGGTAATACTTTTTACAATTATTATGCCCCTGCCGGATATGATCCTGACTTAAGATGGGAAACCACAACAACTTATAATGCAGGTTTAGATTATGGATTTTTAGGTGGTAGGTTATATGGTAGTATTGATGTTTATTATAAAAAAACTTCCAATTTACTAAGTAAGATTACCATCCCGGTAGGAACAAACTTTAGCAATGAGCTCGTTACCAATGTTGGTAATATGGATGTTAAAGGTGCAGAAGTAAGCTTAAATTTTACGGCCATTAAAACTGAAAATACCACCTGGGATTTTGGAGTAAATGCATCTTATAACAAACGAAAGGTAACAAACCTTACCCTGAACCCAAATTCCGGATTTAAAATTGATGCGGGTGATATCACTGGAGGGACCGGAATTCACTTAAAATATAATGCTGTGAATCAGATTCCTCAATCTTATTTTATGTACAAACAGGTTTACGATGCAGCGGGCAAACCATTGGAAGGTGTTTACCAGGATTTAAATGGTGATGGTAGCATCACAACTGATGATCAGTATTTCTATAAATCACCAGACCCTCAATTTACATTCGGTTTTAATACCTCGTTTACCTACAAAAAATGGAGTGTGAATACAGTTTTGAGAGCCAGTTTAGGCAATTACGTTTATGATAATGTGGGTTCTAACTTTGGTGTCAGATCAAATTTATTAAGTTCAGTAGGTATTCTAAATAATGCCAGCAGCGATTTATTGAATACTGGTTTTACCAATACACAATTCCTGAGTGATTACTACATCAAGAATGCATCTTTTCTGAAAATGGATAATTTAGGTTTGACCTATAACATTGGCAAACTATCTAAAGATGGAACTGCAACGATGAGAATTTCGGCAAACTGCCAGAATGTTTTCGTAGTAACAAAATACAAAGGTCTTGATCCGGAATTGGCTACAGGTATCGATTATAACCTGTACCCACGGCCAAGAACGTACACGCTAGGTTTAAACGTTGGTTTTTAATGGAAAAAATATAATGAAACCGTCATGATTTTCATGACAGCTTCATCACAAAAGAAAACAAATTTAAATAGATGAAAAACTCATTTAAAATAATATTGGCATCAGCAGTTTTAGTGCTATCATTAAACGCATGCAAAAAAGATGCATTAAATCTAACGCCTACCAATGATGTAACAGCAGATATTGCTTACGCTACGCCTGCAGGTTACAAACAACAGTTGGTGAGGTTATATGCAAATTATGGATTAACAAGTCCATCCGGTTCAGATAACAGTGATGTTGGAGGCTTAAACTCAGGTTTCGCAGATTTTTTAAGGTTATTTTGGACCTCACAGGAATTGGTAACGGATGAAGCGGTATGTAACTGGGGCGATACGGGTATTCCTGAATTAGACAATGCTACCTGGTCTACCGATAATCAGTTTTTAAGAGGTTTATATTCACGCAGTATTTCTCAGATTACTTTGGTTAACGACTATTTACGTCAGAGTACTGCTGATAAACTGGCTTCGCGTAATATTACCGGAGCCGATGCAACCAATGTTGCACGTTATCGTGCAGAGGCTCGTTTCTTGCGTGCCTATCAATACTGGGTTTTGTTGGATGCATTCGGAAATCCACCGTTTGTAACAGAAGCTGACGAAATCGGAAAGGTTAATCCCAAACAGATTCAGCGCGCTGCATTGTTTACTTATGTAGAATCGGAACTGAAAGCAATTGAAAGCGATTTAGCTACGCCAGGTGCTGCGGATAGTGAATATGGCCGTGCAAATAAAGGAGCAGATTGGGCATTATTAGCCAGGTTATATCTAAATGCCCAGGTTTATACCGGTACTGCAAAGTACACAGAAGCCATTACCTATTCGAGCAAAGTTATTGCAGCTGGTTATCTTTTAAATCCGAGTTATGCTAACCTGTTTAAAGCCGATAACAATATTGGAAACACTGAAAATATATTGACCATTAATTATGATGGCGTGAATGGAACCAATTATGGCGGTACCACTTTCTTGATCAATGCAGCAATTTATGCATCGGCAGATGCTGCCGGCATGGTAGCAAGTGAGTATGGTGTGCCAAATGGTGGTTGGGCAGGTAACCGTACCCGTCAGAATTTGCCGGCCTTATTTCCAAATACCACAGGTTCTATTGATAAACGTGGCGTTTTTGTTGGGCCAAAAGCAGCAATAGATGCCATTTCAGATCCTAACGATGGCTTAAAGGTTACTAAATTTAAAAATGTAACATCAAGTGGTACAACGCCTGCATCGTTAAACGGAATATTCAGTTCTTTAGATTTCGCACTTTTTAGGTTGGCTGAGCAATATCTTATTTACGGAGAAGCCGTTGCCAGAGGAGGATCCGGAGGATCGGTAGCACAGGCTTTGATCTATGTAAACACTTTACGTCAACGTGCCTATGGCAATACGAGCGGTAATCTGGTCGCTGCTGCTTTAACAACCGATTTTTATTTAGACGAAAGAGGTCGCGAGTTGTATTGGGAAGGTCACCGCCGTACCGATCTAATCCGTTTTGGTAAATTTGCCGGAGCTACTTATTTATGGCCATTCAAAGGTGGCGTGAAAGCCGGCACGAGTTTACCTGCTTACCGTAATCTATATCCAATTCCCAATGCTGATTTAATCGCAAATCCGAATCTGGTTCAAAACACTGGTTATTAATTTTCACTGCATATGAAATCGATATTATTTAAATCCTTAGCGCTATGCTGTTTAGCCGCATCGCTTTGGTCTTGCAAAAAAGATGAAACACAGACAGTTTCGAATGTAAGTCCTGCGGGTACACTTACAGCCTCAGCCACTAGCTTAAGCTTGGTACAGGCAAACGGAGCAAAACCGGCCTTAACCTTAACATTTCCTGCGTCAACTGTTACGGGTTACACTATACCTGTAACCTCAACCATTCAGTTTGATCTGAAAGGAAAAAACTTTACTTCGCCTAAAGAATATGTAGTTAACACAACATCATATTCGCCTACAGTTAACGATTTTAACACCATGATGCTAGCGCTTGGTGCAACCATCGGTACACCGGCACAGGTAGAAGTGAGGCTGAAATCTGGCGCAGCAGCAAATGCTATGACTTATTCAAATGTAATTACTTTAAGCGCAACCCCTTACTTGGCATCAGCCTGGATTTATGTTCCTGGTAATTATCAGGGCTGGAACCCGGCAACAGCTGATAGTTTAGTATCCTTAACCAGTAACGGCGTTTATATCGGAATCATTAAGTTTGACGGTAGCCCATTTAAAATCACCCCTGAGAAAAAATGGGATGTGGCTTATGGTGATGCGGGTAATGGTACAATTAGTACTTCTGGCGGTGATATCAGCTCAATATCTGCAGAGTTCAAACTATTAACTGTTGATCTGAATAAGAAAACCTATACCATTGCAAAAGCAGATTATTGGTCTGTTATTGGCAATGCAATTCCCGGCAGTAACTGGGCGGTAGATACCGACTTAAAATTTATTAACGATGGAAAAGGGACCTGGCAAACTAAAATTGCTTTAACCGCAGGAGCCTTTAAATTCAGGTTAAACCATGATTGGACAACCAGTATTGGCAACAATGGCGCTGATATCACGGTAACTGACGCCGGAACTTACACTTTAACTTTGACCGTTAATGCTGATGGTAAAACGGGATCGTACACCATGGTTAAAAATTAATCATTAACTAAATATTCCTGTAGAGATCTTTTGATTTCTGCAGGATTTTTAAAATCATTAAAAAGTTTTAGCATGATACAATCGCCTGCCGTTGCTATGTTTCTTTCCATTATTCATTTTCCTTTTAATGTTCAAGCTAAAATCCATGCAGATAAGCAAGGATTTAAAAAAATATTCATTATCCTTATTGTACTGTTTAGCAGTATCAATCTCTTTGCCCAAAAGCTGGAGCGTGTAGAACCCATGTTCTGGTATATAGGAATGCACAACCCTAAACTACAATTATTGGTACATGGCGATCATATTGCAAATGCAACAGTAACCTTAACTTATCCGGGAGTTAAACTCGTTAAAGTTAACAAAGTTGAAAACCCGAATTATTTATTTCTAGATTTAACAATTGCGCCAGCTGCTAAAGCCGGAAAATTTCCGATTAATTTTGCAGCTAACGGCAAAAAGATATTCAGTTACACTTACGAATTAAAAAACCGCGATAAAAGTGCTGGCAGAATTCAGGGTGTAACCAACAAAGATTTTATTTATCTGCTCATGCCCGATCGTTTTTCGAACGGTGATAAAAGCAACGATGTGGTTCAGGGTTTAACTGAAACTGCATTAAACCGCGATAGCATGTATTACCGCCACGGTGGCGATATTCAAGGGGTAATTAACCACCTCGATTACCTGAAAGATTTAGGCATAACTACAGTTTGGATGACACCAGAGGTAGAAAATGATATGCCGCAAGCTTCATATCATGGTTACGCGGTAACCGATCATTATAAAATAGATCCCCGCTATGGTACAAACGCACTTTACAAAAAGTATGTAGAGATTGCCCATGCCAAAGGATTAAAGGTGATTAAAGATGTTGTACATAACCACATTGGCACCCAACATTGGTTTTATAAAGATTTACCAATGAAAAACTGGTTAAACCAATGGCCAACGTATACCCAAACCAGTTACCGCGATCAGACCTTGATGGATATACATGCCTCAGCAGCAGATCGTAAACAGATGCTTGATGGTTGGTTTGTTTCTACAATGCCCGATTTAAATCAACGTAATCCTTATGTACAAAATTACCTCACCCAAAACCACATCTGGTGGATCGAATATGCTGGTATTGATGGTTTACGTTTGGATACTTATGGATACAACGATCCGGTTTATATGGCCGATTGGGCTTTAAAAGTACAGGCAGAATTCCCACACCTATCTGTTTTTGGCGAAACACTCGTAACTGCAGTGGCGAATCAGGCCTTTTTCACAGGTGGTAACACTGTTAATCGCGGCTTTGATACCCATTTACAAGGCATTACCGATGCTACTTTAAAAGATGCCATTTATGAGGGAATAAACGGAAAAAATGGTTGGGTAGACGGAATTAATCGTGTATATGCGACCCTGGCGCACGATTTTCTTTACAGAAATCCGAATACCAACTGCATCTTTTTAGATAACCACGATATGAGTCGCTTTTACTCAATGGTTGGCGAAGATTTCGATAAATATAAAATGGGAATAAGCATTCTGTTAACCATGCGTGGCATTCCGCAGCTATATTATGGAACTGAAATTTTAATGAAAAACTTCTCCAATCCAGATGGATTGATTCGTTCTGATTTTCCTGGTGGCTGGGAGGGTGACAAAAAAGATAAATTCGTTGCTGATGGGCGAACCAAGAAAGAAAATGAGGCTTTCAATTTTGTTAAAACGCTGGCCAATTTCCGCAAAAGCAGCGCGGCTTTACAAACAGGTAAATTGATGCAGTTTGTCCCCCAGGATGATATTTATGTTTATTTCCGCTACAATGCAGAACCAAAAGGCACTGTAATGGTTATTGTAAACAATACAGAAAAAGAAAAAACATTAAATACCGATCGTTTTGCCGAAAGAACAAAAGGAATTACTTCCGCTAAAAACGTAATTACCGGCGAAAACATCGAATTCAAAAACATTAAAGTACCCGCTAAGACCACTTTGGTGCTTGAGCTAAGATAGAAAAGGGTATTAGGTTGAGGGTTTAAGATATAGGATTTACATCTTGATACTTAATACTCACTACTTGATACTAAAAACATAACAAAGATGCAAAATAATAGTCATATAGAACCTTCTACCTTCAACCTTACGCCTTCTGCCTCAATCAAGGCTTGTCTTTTTGATCTCGATGGTGTATTGGTAGATACTGCGGTTTATCACTATAAAGCCTGGAAACGCTTGGCCAATACCATGGGCTTTGATTTTACCGAAGAGCAGAATGAACAGTTAAAAGGTGTGAGTAGAGTAGAAAGTTTGAACAAGATTTTGGCCTGGGGTGATGTAGAAAAGACCGATGCAGAAAAAGAAGAATTGGCTACTTTGAAAAACGGCTGGTATGTAGATATGATTACCAAAATGACACCTGCCGAGGTTTTACCCGGAACGGTTGATTTCTTAACCGCAATACACCAAGCTGGTTATAAACTGGCTTTGGGCTCGGCAAGTAAAAACTCGGGAATTATTTTGGAGAAAACAAACCTTGCTCATTTTTTCGATGAAATTGTGGATGGCAACATGGTCACCAAATCAAAGCCAGATCCAGAAGTATTTTTAAAAGGAGCCCAGCTTTTAGGTTTCGCACCAGATGAATGTGTGGTTTTTGAAGATGCTGTTGCAGGGGTAGAAGCAGCAAAAAGAGGTGGTATGAAAGCCATCGGTATCGGCGAAAAAAGTGTGCTTAGCCAGGCTGATTTGGTGGTACGCGGATTGGACAAATTAACAGTTAAAGACTTAGAAGAGTTATAAAGGAGTAGCAAGTATTAAGTGGCAAGTATTAAGTAGCAAGTATCGAGTAGTGGATTCATCCTTGATACCTGATACTAACTACCTGATACTAACTACCTGATACTAACTACCTGATACTAAATATGAAAAACTACATTAAAGCAGATGAGTGGAATATTATCGAAGAAAGCTTTGATCCACATTTAAATAAAATTTCAGAAAGTATTTTCAGCTTGGGTAACGGCCGAATGGGTCAACGTGCCAATTTTGAAGAAACCTATACCGGAGAAACCCTGCCTGGAAATTACGTTGCAGGTGTATATTATCCAGATAAAACCCGCGTGGGATGGTGGAAAAATGGCTATCCCGAATATTTTGCCAAAGTACTAAATGCGGCAAATTGGGTAGGTATCGAAGTAAAAATCGATGATGAAATCCTTGATCTGGCAACAGCCGAGGTAAGCGATTTTAAACGGGTGTTGAACATGCATGCCGGATACCTGGAACGTACCTTTAGCGCCAAATTAAAAAGCGGTAAAACGCTAAAAGTTAAATCAACCCGTTTTTGCAGCATTGCTGATGATGAAGTTGGTGCCATCCGTTATAGCATTACCCCGTTAAATTTCGAGGGCAGATTAACCTTGATGCCTTTTATTGACGGGGATGTTAAAAATCAGGACAGTAATTATGACGAAAAATTCTGGGATAAAATTGCAGATGAAATTTCGGGAACAGAAGCTTATATCAAACTAAGAACAAAGAAAACTGAATTTGAAGTTTGCACCGGAAGCAATATCGAACTCTATAAAAATGAAGAGAAATTAGATCTCAATCCAGAGGCTGTTCGTAAAGAAAAATTTGTGGGACAAACTTTTTCTTTAGATGTTAAAGCAAACGAAGAAATTACGCTAATTAAAATCGCAGCGAATTTATCTTCAGAAAATTATCCTAAAGAATCACTTTTAAAAGAAGCAAAATCGGTAATAGCCAAAGCGTCTGCTAAGGGTTTTGATACTTTATTAAAAGAACAAAGCGAAGCTTGGGCAACTAAGTGGGAAGAAAGCGATATTATTATCAAAGGTGATGTTTCGGCGCAACAAGCGATCCGTTTTAATATTTTTCAGCTTTTTCAAACTTATACCGGTAAAGATGACCGATTGAACATCGGTCCGAAAGGTTTTACTGGTGAAAAATATGGTGGCTCGACTTATTGGGATACTGAGGCTTATTGTGTGCCTTTTTACCTGGCAACTGCTCCACAGGAAGTAAGTAAAAACCTCTTGGTGTACCGACATAAACAATTGGGTAAAGCCATAGAAAATGCCGAAAAATTAGGTTTTGCAGCTGGTGCAGCATTGTATCCAATGGTAACGATGAACGGTGAAGAATGCCATAACGAGTGGGAAATTACTTTCGAAGAAATCCACCGTAATGGAGCCATCGCTTTTGCCATTTTCAACTACATCCGTTATACTGGAGATGAAAGTTATCTTTCTGATTTCGGTTTAGAAGTGTTGATCGGTATCGCCCGTTTCTGGAAACAACGCGTGAACTGGAGCAACGATAAAGAACAGTATGTAATGCTTGGTGTAACCGGACCAAATGAGTACGAAAATAACGTCAATAATAATTGGTACACCAATATTTTGGCTACATGGTGCATGAAATATACCACCGAAGCTGCCGAAATTGTAAAAGCACAACAGCCAGAAAAATATAACAGCCTGTTAAAAAGTTTAAATTTCGATCAGAAGGAATTTGCCGATTGGGAAGATATCATCGGGAAAATGTATTATCCAAAAGATGAAAAATTGGGGATTTTCTTACAGCAGGATGGATATTTGGATAAAGAACAGGTTTTGGTGAAAGATCTGCCTGCCAGCGAAAGGCCGATTAACCAAAAATGGAGCTGGGACAGGATTTTACGTTCCTGTTTTATTAAACAGGCCGATGTTTTACAGGGGCTATATTTCTTTGAAGAAGATTACGATCTGGATACATTAAAACGCAATTTCGATTTTTATGAGCCGCGTACGGTACACGAAAGTTCATTGTCGCCATGCGTACACAGTATTTTAGCCGCCAAATTAAATGATGAAGCACGTGCCTACGAATTCTACTTACGTACTGCGCGTCTAGACCTTGATGATTATAACAACGATACTGAAGATGGTCTGCACATCACTTCGATGGCAGGAACCTGGATGAGTGTGGTAGAAGGTTTTGCAGGCATGCGCGTACGCGATGGCAAATTGCATTTTAACCCTTTCTTACCGGGCAAGTGGAAATCTTTCTCGTTTACCATCGGTTTCAGGGGAGTAACCTTAAAGGTAAATATTACTGAAAACAGCATCAGTATCAAAAATAATGCAGGGGTCGATTTAGAAATTGGCATCAGAAATCAGTTTTTTAAATTGGCTGGAAATGCTGAAATTGAAGTAAATAACGCTGCGTTGGTATGAGAGCGCTTAAGGGATTAAAGGTTGAAGGTAGAGAAGTGAAAACTGAATTTGTCATATTTAGACAAAACTTTTCAGTCCCATTTTTGTCCTTTTTTAGAGGGAAAAGGGTAATGAAATTTACACTTATCCTTACAATGCTCTCGCTATCATCCTTTGCACAAAAACAGCGTATAAAAATGAACGATAAGCAGATCGTTATTTACCAGTTATTGCCCCGTTTATTTGGGAATAAAAATACTACTAATATCCCTTACGGAACCATTGAACAAAATGGTTCTGGCAAGTTTAATGATATTAACGATAAAGCTTTAGATGGTATAAAAGAACTCCATGTAAGCTATGTTTGGTATACTGGTGTACTTGCCCATGCAAGTTTAACCGATTATGCTATCTACGGAATTAAACCTGATGATGCAGACGTAGTAAAGGGCAGGGCGGGCTCACCTTATGCCATCCGCGATTACTACGATGTAGATCCCGATCTGGCTGTTGATATAAAAAACAGGATGAAAGAGTTTGAAGCGCTGGTAAAAAGAACACATGCTAAAAATTTAAAAGTCCTGATTGATTTTGTGCCCAATCACGTTGCCAGAAGCTATCATTCTTATGCAAAGCCAAAAAACGTAATCGATTTTGGTGCCAATGATGATGTAACCAAGGCTTTTAGTACCAGGAATGACTTTTATTATATCCCTGGTCAGGCTTTAGTCGTTCCTACAAACGGACAAAAAACGCCGCTTTCGGTACTTCAGGATGGTAAGTTTGAAGAGAACCCGGCAAAAGCAACAGGGAACAATGTGTTTTCAGCGCAGCCTAAATACGATGATTGGTACGAAACAATTAAGTTGAATTACGGCGTAGATTATCAGAACGGCGAAAAACAATATTTTGATCCCATTCCACCGGTTTGGCTAAAAATGCGCGATATTTTAATCTTTTGGACCAATAAAGGGGTTGATGGTTTCAGGTGTGATATGGCCGAAATGGTACCCATTGCTTTTTGGAACTGGGTCATTCCACAGGTTAAAAAAGTGAATCCTGATCTGATTTTCTTGGGAGAAGCCTATAATCCAAAAGTTTATAAACAATATTTAGATGAAGGCAAATTTGATTACCTCTACGATAAAGTAGGTTTATATGATGGTTTAAAAAGGTTGATCAGAAATGAACCAAGCGCAGATGTAAAAGAAATCGGTTTCGTTTGGCAGAAAGAAAGTGCCGGTTTTGGCCAACGGATGTTACGCTTTTTAGAAAATCACGATGAAGAACGCATAGCGTCAGCGGGATTTGCAGGTAAGGCAGAATTAGCTTTGCCCGCAATGGTAGTTTCGGCAACTTTAGGTGGAGGCCCGATAATGCTTTATTTTGGCCAGGAAGTTGGCGAACCTGGAAAAGGGCAGGAAGGTTTTGGTGGAGATGATAACCGGACCACTATCTTCGATTATTGGGGCGTGCCAAACCACCAGAAATGGATGAACGGTGGCTTGTTCGACGGTCATAAGTTAAATGCTGCACAACAAAATTTAAGGGCTTATTACAGGCAATTATTAAAAGTAACGTCAACAAGTGATGCTGTAAGTAATGGCAAAATTTATGAAGTGCCTGTTACCGGAAATATGAACAACCGGATGTATGCTTTTATCCGTTACTCTGGCAAACAACGTTTATTGATAGTGGCCAATTTTGATCGAACAGAAACTTTAAATGCCAACTTCGAAATTCCAGATGAGGTTCTAAAGGTTAAAAGTTCATCGCCCGTTACGGATCTGTTAACAGATAAAAAATTAAATATTCCCGAAGGAACAAACATACCCGTAACCCTTACGCCTGTTAGTGCACAGGTGATAGAATTTTAAGATAATTAACCACAGAGAACACAAAGTAAAAGCACAGAGAAACACAAAGTAAATTAGATCTTGGTATACTATGTGTACAACTCGGTGCCCTCGGTGGTAAAACACTAAACCAAATACAATGAGCTTAAAAACAATATTCGAGAACCCCAAACTAACACTCGCTCAAATTATCAACATGAGCGTGGGGTTTTTCGGGATCCAGTTCGGTTGGGATTTACAAAGGGCTAACATGGGCCGCATTTACGAAAACCTGGGTGCCAATCCCGATCAGGTTCCATTATTGTTTTTGGCAGCACCTTTAACCGGACTGCTGGTTCAGCCTGTTATCGGTTACCTGAGCGATCGAACCTGGCATCCAAAATGGGGCAGAAGAAGGCCTTATTTTATGCTTGGGGCTATTGTGAGCAGTATTGCATTAATTTTTATGCCACATAGCAGTGTGCTGTGGATGGCAGCCGGTTTACTTTGGATTTTGGATGTTTTTGGCAACATTGCCATGGAACCTTTCCGCGCTTTTGTTACCGATAAATTACCTGATAGTCAGGTTAACCGGGGGTTCATTATGCAGAGTATGATGATTGGTTTGGGGGGCAGTGTGGCTTCTGCGCTACCATGGATCATGAATAATATATTCCACTTAACCAATACTGCAGAACAGGGAAGTATTCCGGAAAACGTAAAATTTTCTTTTTACATCGGTGCTTTTTTCTTCTTCGCTGCAGTATTATGGACGGTGCTTACGACTAAGGAATACCCGCCTCAGGATGTAGATTTTAAAGAAAAGGTAAAAGAAAGCAATAAAGGTTTTGGCGGTGGTGCAAGAGAAATTTTTCATGCCTTAAGGAATATGCCAAAAAGGATGCAGATTGTTTCCCTGGTGCAGTTTTTTACCTGGCCAGGTTTGTTTTTAATGTGGTTTTATTATACCACAGCTGTTGCGGTGAATGTTTTTGGGGGAAAAGATGCTGCTGATCCCGTTTATGCGCATGGTGCTGATTTTGGCAGTTTAACACTCGCTTATTATAGCGTAATTACTTTTCTTTTTGCACTGGTGTTACCTAAAATTGCTGATGCACTGGGCCGAAAAACTACACACGCTTTGTGTTTAATTTGTGGAGCAATCGGTTTAATCAGCGTAGCATGGGTGCACGACAAGAACATGTTGTATCTGTGTATGACGGGCGTAGGGATTGCCTGGGCCAGTATCCTTTCTATGCCGTACGCCATGTTAAGCGGGTCGTTGCCCAAAGATAAAATAGGGATTTACATGGGCATTTTCAACTTCTTTATCGTATTGCCCGAAATTATTGCGTCGCTCGGTTTTGGCTGGTTAATGCGTAATGTATTAAATAACGACAGGCTTTTAGCCGTACAATTAGGTGGTGGATTGATGATTTTAGCGGCAGTAATCTGTTATGTATTTATCCGTGAACCAAAGAAAACGGATGAAGTTTTAGCTTCAAAGCTTGGAGTAGAAGAAAATAGATCAGTATAATATGTCCTATCTATCCATGGTCTGCATCTTCAAAGATCACCAGCGATAATTTCGGTCTGTGAGACACAGACCGATAGAAATTCAATAACGGGAATTAATATAAAACCCCTAACCAAATGAAAAAGACTATTTACCGCATCGGTTCGTGTCTGCGCGAAACAAAAAAAGTAAAAAACATACTATATTTGTTCCTGTTAACGATAATATTTAGTGCAGCCTGTAAAAAAGCATCAGATACTGGTACTGAACCTACGCCAACTGATCAAAAAGCTGATCTGCCTGCAGGGGCCAAAGATGGTATTATATTTATCAACAGCGGAACATCAGCTATTGTAACACTTTATGCACCTGGTAAAAAATCAGTCTCCTTGATTGGCGAATTTAACAATTGGTCTACCAGCGCAACGCCAATGAAAAACACCACCGATGGAAATTACTGGTGGATCCAGGTTGATAATTTAAATCCAGTTACAGAATATGCCTATCAGTTTTATGTCGATGGAAACCTAAAAGTAGCCGATCCTTATTGCGAAAAAGTGCTTGATCCGGATAATGATCAATATATTTCTGCTGTTACCTACCCAAGCTTAAAAGCTTACCCAACAGGTAAAACTACAGGAATTGTGAGTGTGATGCAAGCTAATCAGCCCGTTTATACCTGGAAGAATAGCAGCTTTACACGTCCCGATAAAAATAACCTGGTGATTTATGAATTGCTGATCCGCGATTTTACCGCCGATCATAATTATGCATCAACCTTGGCCAAACTCGATTATTTAACCGGTTTGGGCGTTAATGCTATTGAGTTAATGCCTGTAAATGAATTTGAGGGAAATTTAAGTTGGGGTTACAATCCTTCGTTTTATTTTGCACCAGATAAGTATTATGGTACTAAAACCGCTCTTCAGAACTTCATCGATGAATGTCATGGCCGTGGCATTGCTGTAATTATGGATATGGTATTAAATCACTCTTTCGGTCAATCGCCAATGGTGCAATTGTATTTCGATGGCTCAAAACCTGCTGTAAATAGTCCATGGTTTAATGTGGATGCCAAACATCCATTTAATGTAGGTTACGATTTTAACCATGAAAGCCAGGCCACAAAGAAATTCTCGAAAGATGTAATGAAGTTTTGGATGCAGCAATACAAAATTGATGGTTTCCGTTTCGATCTTTCAAAAGGCTTTACACAGAAACAATCAACAGATGATGCACAGTTTAGATTGTACGATGCCAGCCGGATTGCCATTTGGAAAGATTATAATGGCTATATCAAGAGTTTAGATCCTAATTTCTATGTGATTTTGGAGCACTTTGCAGAAGAATCTGAAGAAAAGGTATTGGCTGATGACGGCATGATGCTTTGGAATAACATGAATTATAACATGAACGAGGCTACGATGGGCTGGTTGGATAATTCTAATTTTCAATGGGGTTTTTATGCCAAACATGGCTTTACTAAATCAGAAAATTTAGTTGGTTATGGCGAAAGTCACGACGAGGAACGATTGAATTTTAAGAATATTACCTACGGCAATGCATCTGGAAATTATGTAATTAAGGGAAACCTGGCCACTTCGTTAAAAAGAGAAGAACTTGTAGCAGCATTTTTATTCAGTATCCCCGGACCTAAAATGGTTTGGCAATTTGGTGAGCTGGGTTACGATATCAACATAGATTTTAATGGAAGAACGGGTGAGAAACCCATTAAATGGGATTACTATAGCGAGCCTAACCGTAAGGCTTTATACGATGCTTATGCCAAATTCATCAGATTGAAAAAGAATAACAGTATTTTTAATTCAAGTAATTCGACCTATAACCTTACTGGCGGCATCAAATATATCAAGTTAACAGAAGGGACGAATACCGTTGTGGTGGTGGGTAATTTTGATGTAGTGAGCCAAACGGCAAACGTTGATTTCGGTAACGCCGGAACTTGGCTTGATGCAGTTGGTGCTGGTATTAATTTAAGCACCAGCAATTACACGCAAACTCTAGCTCCTGGAGAATACCATATTTTTAGTAAAACCGCTTTAAAATAAGCTAATTTATAAACCTCGCAGGTTTAATTCATAATTTACACTATTTTTATTGATCTCATCGAGGGCTAAACCGTTGTAAAACCTGCAGGGGCTGAATTTAGCGCTGGTTTGTGTCGGCACGAACCGAAACTTAGCCGTTAGTATTCCGAAGCTTTATAAACGGTCTGCGTTTTATGACTTTTAAATTCAATTATTCCGACCTCTAAGTAATAATCTTATAGTTTTTAGTTAATATTGCGATAACAACTAACAACTTAATGGATAACAAATTAGCGCATCATTTATTATGGGAACGATTACGGACTGGCGATAAAGATGCGTTTTTTGACCTGTATGCAACGCTTTATTATCCATTGGTTAATTTCGGTATCCGGGTTTGTGCAGATGCAGATACATCAAGCGAAGCTACCGACCTGGTTTTTACCACCATTTGGGAGAAACACGAAACGCTGACGCGGGTAGACAATGTTGAAGCTTATCTCCGTACATTTTTGAAACGTAAATTGTTGCGGTTACTGGAAAGAAAACGTAAAATCAGTGATGCGCTTTTTAATGCGGGAGCCGACGGCGATTGGATGGAAATGAGTTACGAAGAATTTATTGTTAAGGTGCAAAGTGATGAACTGGTACAGCATCAGCTCAAAAATGCGCTTGAAAAGTTAACCTTTCGCCAAAAACAGCTCATCCACCTGAAGTTTTTTGATGGGCTGAGTTACGAGCAGATTGCCGAGCAAAGCAATCAGACCATTAAAACGGCATATAACACTATTTACGATGCACTTAAAATCCTGCGGAAAGAATTTAATACATAAGTTTACTCATTTCATCATTTAGACCACTTGTTCCAAGGAGCTCCTTGGGAGAAGAAATCTAATTGCAGATAAAAATTATGGGCCTTTCCTTGGTTTTTAGGGATAGTTTTGTTTGGAAAACGAACATTCCTGTCTCCGTGGGTACTGCAGTCCCGCCCTCGCTTGTAGTCCTCGTTCCGCTACGCTTTACTGCGGGCTACCCGCTCTGTTTATTTAACAACGACCTGCTCCTGAAAATTGCATCAAAACTTGAACGGTATCAGCGGCCTTGCACCATGCAACCCTCAATAGTGGTGCAGCACTTGCCACCTAAACCTGACAGGAGCGGGCATTGAACGAAGTGAGATAAAGTGTATGGCAGGACTAACCTTTACAAAAACGTTTGTGTAAGTGCTTTCCAAAAAATCATCAACATAGTCTTATCATCTGAAACTGGTTCATTTACTTTCCGAAGCTACATTTCTGCAAATTAAATTTCATCGTTCTGTGGGTATTCAGGGCATATATTTCGTCATGTTAAAAAAAAGTTAAAATTTCTTTAGGAAAAAATAAAGTTTTTGGGCACTGATATATAAAAGGCAAATAGAATGGTTGATAGAAGTAAATTCAATGCAGAAGACTTTCTTGTCGATAGCACTTTCCAGCAGTATTGTGCCGGAACGGATAAGCTATGCGTTGGATATTGGGAGAAGTATGTTAATGAACATGCAGAGCAGGCGGCGATAATAGCAGAGGCAAAAAAACTGTATGTCATATTGAGTGGCAACAAGCGTCCTTTAAATGCACAGGTTGATACTTTTAAGGAAAGTATGTTTCCTGAGGAAAAGGTGGTTAAGCTTAACCGTTATGTATGGCTTAAAATTGCAGCAGCAATCGTTTTGGTAATAGGTTTGGTGCTGATTTATCACAATTATAGTAAATACAATAATAAGACAGGTGTTGCGCAGATCGTTAATACTTTTCGGACCAAAAGTGGTGAACGGAAGAAAATCTGGCTTCAGGACGGTACTTCGGTGCTGTTAAATGCCAAAAGTACTTTATCAATAACTAAGGGTTTTAACGATCAGTGCAGGGAGGTTACTTTGATAGGAGAAGCTTTTTTCGACGTGGTGCATGATAAAAACAAACCCTTTAAAGTCCGTACTTCAGATTTTAACATCAATGTATTGGGTACCGCTTTTAATGTTAAGTCCTATCCAGATGAAACTACATCAGAGGCCACATTGATTAGGGGTTTAATTACCATGGAAGCCGTAAATGGGAATGGTGGTACCATAACCCTGAAACCGAGCCAAAAGGTTACTTTTTATAAAAATGCGGTTATTCAACAGAAAAGTAAATTGTTAAAGCCTACAGCCCCACAGCCTGAAATTACCATTAACCATTATACAAAAATTAAAGACAGTACCATCGTAGAAACTGCCTGGACCCAAAATCGGATCGAAATTTACGATCAGGATTTTGATGAGATCAGGAATGTGTTAGAGAAATGGTATAATGTTGAAATTGAGTTTACAGATCCTTCGATAGAAAAATACCGTTTTACGGCAACCATTACAAACGAAAGCATTGAAGAAGTTTTACACGCTTTAAAGGCAACTGAAAATAATTTTAAATATGAGATAAAGGGAAAACAGGTAATCATCTCAAAATAGGAAGAAAAAAAGGACGGTGTTGGAGCACCGCCCTCTTGAATTTCTTTTTTGATCAATTAATGGCAGTTTATGCGCAAACAGATTGCTGCCAGGAACTTATGCAACCAAAAAAAACAAAAATATGATTTATTATTACTTACTGCAAGGGCGACCAAAATATAAGGCGCTCCTAAAATTCATTATGCTAATGAAACTTGCCTGTATTATGGTTTTCATTACCTGCCTTAATGTTTCCGCATCTGTTTTTTCTCAGGAAAAAATTTCTTTAGATGTAAAGAAAACAAAGCTGGCCAGGGTTTTACAGATTATTGAGCAGCAAAGCAGTTACCATTTTGTTTACAGCTCTTCTTACGTTCCTGTTAATAAGGATGTAAGCATTACGGTAACCAATACTTTGGTTACCGATGTTTTGGCCGCCATTTTAAACAGAACGAACCTGAAATATTCTGTTTCTGAAGGAGGCTTGATCGTCATTAGCAAAAATAAAGAAGTTCCGATTTCGGGTACGGTAAAAGATGTCCAGGGTGGCAACTTACCAGGTGCCAGTGTAAGGGTTAAAGGGACGGGAATAGGTACATCGACTGATATTAACGGAAAATTTGCCTTAAATGCACCTGAAAATGCAGTTTTGGTGATTTCTTATGCTGGCTTTCAGACCAAAGAAGTGCCTATCGGATCGCAAACTACAATTAATATTGTTTTAACAGAAGATACCAAACAGCTTACAGATGTGGTAGTTACTGCTTTGGGTATCAAAAAAGAAAGAAGGGCTTTAGGTTATTCGGTTACGCAGATTGGTGGCGAAACCTTAACCCAGGCACGCGAAAACAACATTACCAACTCTTTGGTTGGTAAAGTAGCAGGTTTGGATATTGCCGGTACATCGGGCGGTGCCGGTGCTGCAACAAACGTTACCATTCGTGGTGTATCAAGCATGGGTCCATCAAAACAGCCATTATATGTAGTAAATGGCATCCCGATGGAAAGCGCTCCTGTTGGTTTTGGTAGTACAATTGGTATTGGGAACAACGGAGGTCAATACGATAACGCACCCGATCTGGGCGATGCGATCAGCAACCTGAACCCTGATGATATCGAAAGTATTTCGGTGCTAAAAGGTGCTGCGGCATCAGCATTGTATGGTAACAGGGCAAAGGCAGGGGTAATTTTGATTACCACCAAAAGTGGAAAAGGAAACAGTATCGAATTTAGCAGTAACTATGTTGCCGAACAGGTAATGGATCGTACCAACTGGCAATATGTATATGGACAGGGTGCCAACGGGGTAAAACCTGCTGATGCAACCGCAGCTGCCCAGGTAGGTGGTTCGAGCTGGGGAGCGAAATTAGACGGATCTAATGTGGTTCAGTTTGATGGCGTGAGCAGGCCGTACTCTGCACAGAAAAACAATATAGAGGATTTTTACCGTACAGGTGGCAGCTGGACCAATACTTTAGCCCTGAATAAATCATTTACAGGTGGTGTAATGCGCTTATCGGCAAGCGATTTGACCAACAGATCGGTAGTGCCGAATTCGGGTTTGAACAGACAAAATTTCACTTTATCAGGTACTTTCGATCCGATTAAAAATTTAGTGATTGATGCCCGCGTTAACTACATTTTAGAACAGGCAAATAATCGGCCAATGGTTTCTGATGGTGCTGGTAATGCCAATTACAACGCGGCATTTTTACCAACCAGTGTAAATATTGAAGGCTTAAAGCCCGGCAAAAAGCCAGACGGATCTGAGCTTTCGTATAATACAGGTAATACCTATGCCACCAACCCTTGGTTTGCCGCTTACGATTTTATCCACAATACCAAAAGAGAACGTTTAATCAGTTCGGTAAATGCAAAATATACTTTTGATAACGGTTTGTTTTTACAGGCGAGAGCGGGCAGAGATTCTTATAATGATAACTACCTGGGCATCACCCCATCTGGTACCGCTTACGATGCTGATGGTGGTTACACCGAACAGATCAGTAAATTCTCCGACATTAATGCGGATGCGTTAATCGGTAAATCTTTTAAAATAGATGATTTTTCAATCACACCGAATTTTGGTGCAAGTTATCGCCGTACCAAAGGTGCCGGAACCACAAATACGGGTGGCTCTTTCCAGATTTTTGGCGTTTATAATTTAGCCAATACCGGAGGTAAGGCGGTTGGTATTTACCAAACAGATCAGGAAACACAATCGGTATATGGTACTTTGGAATTAACCTATAAAGATGTTTTATATTTAACCGGAAGTCTTCGAAACGACTGGTTTTCTACATTGGCAACTCCTGGAAAAGATAATAAACTTAATAGTATCTATCCTTCTGTAAGCGGTTCATTTGTTTTCTCAGAGTTATGGAAACCATCTTTTTTGAGTTTTGGTAAACTCAGGGCGGGTTATGCCATGGTTGGACAGGCTACAGATCCGTTCCAAACCCAGCTATATTATAATTTACGAAGTGAAACCGTTAATGGAAATTCATTGGGTAATATTGTTAATCCTGCAATTCCAAACGCTTCGTTAAAAGCATCAAGCGCTACAGAATTAGAGATTGGTACGGAGATGAAGTTTTTTGGCGATCGTTTGAGTTTAGATTTTACCTGGTACAATAAAAAATCGAAAGATGAAATTCTGGCTGTTCCTGCTTCTACGACAACAGGTTATAACGCAGCGATCCTGAATATCGGTCGATTACAGAACAAAGGAATAGAAGGTTTAGTATCTGGTGTGGTTTTAAAGAATACAGATTTTAACTGGACTTCTACTTTAAATGGTTCATATAACGATAATAAGGTATTAACACTTGCGCCTGGTACAGCTTCTCAACCACTCGCAACCTCAAGAAGCAATGTAGGCTTTTTGCAAAACCTGGAAGGGTTGGCTATTGCGCAGGTAATGGCTTATGACTATAAGTACGATGGGAATGGCAATGTTGTTAAGGGGGCTGACGGAATTCCGGAAAGAGGCGAGTTGAAGCCTTATGGTTCTGCTTATAATAAATGGACTGCTGGTTGGAATAACGAGTTTAACTACAAAGGCATTAATCTTTCATTCCTGATTGACGGTAAATGGGGCGGAAAAATCTTCTCTGCTACTGATTATTACGGTTATGTGTTTGGTTTGCACCAGGCCACATTAGAAAACCGTGAAGCTTTAGGGGTAAACGCCGCAAATTATTATGGCACCTTTGCTAATAATGTATCAAAGCAGTTTGTTCAGGACGCAAGTTTTATCAAATTCAGACAGTTTATTCTAGGCTATAATTTCCCGGGAAAGCTATTCAATAATAAGATTAAAGGGCTAAATGTAAGTTTTGTTGGTCGCAACCTATTTATCCTCATGAAAAAAACCGATAACATCGATCCCGAATCGAGCTATAATGCAACCATTCCGGGTATGGAATTAGGGGGAGTGCCACCAGTGCGTACTTACGGTTTAAATTTAAGTGTTAAGTTATAATCCTTTAAACGAATTGAAAATGAAAACGATCATAAAATTATACATACCACTTTTATTAGCTGGAGTAATGCTTGTAGTGGGGTGTACAAAAGACTTTGAAAAAATAAATACCGATCCAACAGCTATTGCCCAGGAACAATATAACCCGAACTTCCTTTTATCTACAGCGCAGTTAAACTATACAGGAAGCATCGATTTTGCTTACGAAACCTGGCGGGGAAACTTAATTTACGCTTCTACCATGATGCAGGGCATGTCGTCTGTTATCAGTTATTGGGCAGGCGATAAATACATGTTAAATGAAGGTTACACCGCGGCGTATTGGGAGAAAGCATATCCCGATCAGGTTAAATATGTTGCCGATCTGGTAGAGTTTACCAAAGGGAAAGCCCAATACAATAACGTTTATCAGATGGGCAGGATCTGGAAAGCCCTGATTTTCGAAAGATTAACTGATCTGTATGGCGATGTACCGTATTTCGAGGCAGGAAGAGGCTATTATACAGCAAATTTGTATCCCAAATATGATGCGCAACAGGCCATCTATACCGATCTTCTAAAAGAAGTTGATGAAGCCAGCACGGCATTAAATGCAAGTGGTGATAAAGTAACAGGTGATCTTGTTTTTGCAGGCGATGTAGCCAAATGGAAACGTTTTGGAAACAGTTTAATATTGCGTATGGCCATGCGCTTAACCAAAGCCGATGCTACTTTAGCGCAAACCTATATTAACAAAGCCGTTGGTAAAACCATGACCAGTGATGCAGATAACGCTTTCTTTAAACATGATAGCAATGGGGCCCGTGTAACACAGAACAGAAATGCACAGGTTTTATTGGGCGATGGTGGTCAGGAAAATTATTATACCAGGTGGAGTAGTACCTTCATTAATTATTTAAAAACCAATAACGATCCGCGTTTGGGTAAGGTTGCGGTAACCAAGCTATATTTAACAGATGGAACTAAAGATCAAAACCCGGCTTTCGTTACCAATCCTGCCGTACAAAAAGGGATGCCAAATGGTAAAGATTTGAGTGGAATTGCTGGAAGAGATGTTCGCCAGGACGCTTCTTATACGGATTTTACCGATTATTCTTCTCCAAACCCAGGGATGTTGAAAAGAGATGGTAATACCTTTATCCTTACCTATGCCGAAACCGAATTACTTTGGGCAGAGGCGGCACAACGTTATGGTATAGGTGGCTCGGCTGCTACACATTACAATGCCGGGGTAACCGCTGCGATGACTTACCTGTCTCAATATGATGCATCAATGGCGGTAAGCACGACGGATGCCGCAGCTTATTTAGCCGCCCATCCTTATGTGGCCGCAAATGGTTTAGATATGATTGCAACTCAATATTGGGCACATACCATTACCATGTTCGATTTTTACGAAACCTGGTCGAACTGGAGAAGAACAGGTGTTCCTGCTTTGATACCTGTCGTATATCCAAATACCAACACAGGTGGTTCCATTCCGCGCCGGTTCCCTTACCCGCTTTTCGAAGGCGTTACCAATGCCGTAAACTATAAAGCTGCATCTGCCGCTGTTCCAGGAGGTGATAAGCTAGTTGGAAGAGTTTGGTGGGATAAATAATTTAGATCATCCCGATCTTTACAGGCCGATATTGCTGATGCAGTATCGGCTTTTTTATGGTAACATTTCTAATGCGCTTTTTGATTAACGCTACAATAGTTTGATATTTAGCAACCAAACCAAAACAATGAAATTCAGATTTATACTCGCTACATTTTTAGGCATGAGCATTTTTGCGTATGCACAGCAAGGATCAAGGAAAGGCCACTCAAAAGAAAGTGTAACTGCTACTCAGGTTACCGTTAATGAGGAAGCTAAATCTTCGGCAAACGAAAGGAACATTAAAGTGGAGAGCTCGGTAGTAACCAACCATTCAGTAAATATTGATGGAAAAGCTGTTCCGTATAAAGCCACTACAGGTACATTGCCAGTTTGGGATGAAGACGGAAAACCAATTGCAGGTTTGTTTTATACTTATTACGAACGCAGCGATGTGCAAAATCGCGATAGACGGCCCTTGGTGATTTCTTTTAACGGTGGCCCGGGCTCAGCTTCAGTTTGGATGCACATTGCCTATACTGGTCCGGTGGTTTTGAATATTGATGACGAAGGTTATCCTCTACAACCGTATGGTTATAAAGAAAATCCATATTCTATTTTAGATGTGGCAGATATTGTATATATCGATCCGGTTAACACGGGCTATTCCAGAGCAGTAAGCAAAGATATTCCAACCAATAAATTTTTTGGTGTACGTGCCGATATTAAGTACCTGGCCGAGTGGATCAATACTTTCGTAACCCGCAATAACCGATGGGCTTCTCCAAAGTTTTTAATTGGCGAAAGTTATGGTACCACACGTGTTTCGGGCTTGGCTTTAGAGTTGCAGAACAGTCAATGGATGTATTTAAATGGTGTAGTATTGGTTTCTCCAACCGAATTGGGTATTGAACGTAGCGGCCCTGTTGATGCTGCTTTGCGTTTACCTTATTTTGCCGCTACCGCTTGGTACCATAAAGCGTTGGCAGCCGATTTGCAGGGCAAAGATTTAACGGCTATGCTTCCAGAAGTGGAAAGTTTTACCATTAATGAACTCATCCCGGCCATTTCGCAAGGAGGGATGTTAAGTGCTGATAAAAAGAAAGCTATAGCAACAAAAATGGCACGTTATTCTGGACTTTCAGAAAAAGTGATTTTAGATTATAACCTTAACGTGCCAACCGATTTCTTTTGGAAAGAACTATTAAGGGATAAAGGGTTTACTGTTGGCAGGTTAGATTCGCGTTATCGTGGCATAGATAAAATGAGCGCTGGAGAGGGGCCAGATTATAATGCAGAACTCACCTCTTGGCTGCATTCGTTTACGCCAGCCATCAATATGTACATCCGCAACGAGCTGAATTATAAAACCGATTTGAAATACAATATGTTTGGTTCGGTTTACCCTTGGGATAAATCCGGAGATCAGACCGGAGATAATCTCCGCCAGGCCATGGCACAAAATCCATACTTACATTTATTGGTGCAATCGGGCTATTATGATGGAGCCTGCGATTATTTTAATGCCAAATATAGCATGTGGCAATTAGATGCAGCTGGTAAATTGCAAGACCGTATGAGCTGGGAAGGTTACCGTAGCGGACACATGATGTATTTACGTAAAGATGATCTGAAAATGGCAAATAACCACATCCGTGAGTTTATTAAAAAAGCCTTGCCAAAAGCAGGCGAGGCCGCTAAGTTCTAAAAAACGTCGTCATTACGACTGGAATGCAACGGAATGGAGAAATCTTTAAGCAAAATTATTTGTCAACGCTCTAAAGTGATTTTCGATTCATTGGAGCGCAGTTGCAGTATAATAATTATTGTTCGTCCTGCTTTGCATTACAAGTCCGCACTCGTACCTTACTTTCGTGCTTTCCATTTCGATCAGGGCTAGGTTAGGTTCGGGCGGTGGCACGGAAACCTGGCATAGTTGCATGAAGTATTGTAATCTAAACCCGACCATAATGGATGCTCCCGATTTACGCACTGTTTTTTGTTTTTATGGTGTGCTTGCTTGTTTTATAGGTTTCATCGGAGCAGAAACGGGGGCGGGCTGCTTTAACCTAAAAGCTACAGGTATTGCTTTCCAAACTATATAACCTTTTTAGCGTTGAGAACTTTCCTATGCCCATTGCTAATAATTTTTAATTCTTTTAGATTTATTGGAGCGCAGTTGCAGCGTAATAATTGTTGTTCGTCCTGCTTTACATTACAAGTCCTCACTCGTGCCTCGTTTGCGGGCTTTCCATTTCAATCAGGGCTAGGTTAGGTTCGGGCGGTGGCACGGAAACCTGGCATAGTTGCAGAAACCAGAATAAAATAAACCTGCTCTCTCTCCTGCCAATTTTTCATTGGCAGGAGAGAGAGCAGGACGGGACCAAGCCATAAACTACTGAAAGTGCTTTCCAAAAAAAGAAATGAATAACAATTTAACGTTCTTATATCTGTAAAGCTGCAGCGATTTCTCTACCTATACACTTAAACAAAAAACTGTTGGTTACAAACTAAAAATAATTACTTATTTTTGTGGTTCAATTATGCAGCAAATAAAAACATCATTCGATTTTGAAAAACCTATTGCCGATTTAGTTCAGCAGATAGAAAAGGTTAAGCAAGT
>Ga0065714_10064641_pt1 | contig 26509 bp, 26 predicted proteins | sample MisRhiReplicate2_FD_59101 | JGI IMG/M metagenome (GOLD analysis project Ga0065714, IMG submission 59101) | Miscanthus rhizosphere microbial communities from Kellogg Biological Station, MSU, sample Rhizosphere Soil Replicate 2: eDNA_1 v2... | ecosystem: Host-associated > Plants > Roots >... | reverse complement strand
GGGTTCATCGCGGCCACCAATTGAAAGCGCGCCGGAAACCTAACGCGATCCTTGGCGCGGGAAATCACGATGTGACCGGATTCCAGCGGCTCCCTTAAGACTTCCAGCACCTTGCGATCGAATTCCGGGATTTTGCTAGACAGGCCCAGCTACTTGTCAAAGAGATCAATCCTGCTTTCCTATAGGGAGTGCTCTAGGCTTCATCTCTGTGACACATCAAGGTCAAAGGCATCCCGAAAGCTGCGTAATCTCGCTCCGGCAGATAGCGTTGAGCGTTAAACCCGGATCGAAGGCGCGCAATTGCGTGAGTTTCCACGGCAAGTACCTAGCCCTCTACTAAATCCTAAATCGCGTACATTTAATCGATATTAACTGTCGTCGACGAGTCATTCGCCTTGTCTAGGTACGCACTTAGCTCTAAAGCCAACGCACGAAAAGCCTTCGTTTCCGAAGCCCCGTCGACTTCAGCGTTGGTTAGCACCATCAGCATCGCTGGGCTCACGCATAAAACGTCCGACAGGGCGAAGAGCATCTCAACCGTGGGCGACGCTCGGCCTTTCTCTAGATTGCGGATGTAGCGGTCTGTGGCGACGTCATGGAAGTCTTCCTGTGAAAGCCCTTTCCTCAGGCGCAGCCTAAGAAATACCCGTCCAAACGCTTCTTTGAGTTCCATTGCCTTGCTCAAAACCGCCATTGGAGCGCTTGCGCATCTGCCAGAACAGGAACTATAATTCCGGTTGGAATGCTTGGACTACAATTTAATGTATGAATTAGTTTGTAGGCGAAGTTTTTAATGCGGTTAGTTTGGTGGTCCCGCTCCCAGATATTTTAATTAAAGGAAGTGATTATGTTCGAGGCCGTCAATTTTGTAATGTCAGATAAAAATAATGAAGTGCAGCCTCTGGACGGGAGGCACACCATGATCGGCCACGCAACTATCTTTGAATGGCTGCATGTTTGTTATGCGGTACAGAAAAATCAGGAATTCACCGTCAGGTATATTTTCATAATGATTCCATCTGACTTTGACAATTTTATAGCCGGAACTACGGGGCAGAAGCAGATCATCAGCGTTCAACGGATGAGAGCGAGTCCGAACATACCGTACCTGTATCGTATGGCTCCAGTGAGGCGTGTGTACAGCTTTATAAATAATACGGAAATTCAGCATCGATACGAAATGTTTGATGGAAGTATCGAATGTTCTGATTTCGAAACAGATGGGGATGGAGAAGAGAAATTAATTTATGAAGAGTGATACCTACTTAACCAGGAACTAAAATGATCTCACTCCAAACGTGGCTGCGGATACGGGAATTCCTTGATGATTATTTCCGACAAAGAGCGCTCCAAGCCGGGTCAATCCGCGCCACGAAAGCTGGTGCATTGTTTGTCGACAAGGAAGATATTTATGCCTCTGAGTCGTACAAGGTCGCCGCGCGCTCATCATATTTTGTACAGGATGAAAAATATCGGCGCCAAGTTTCACGGGAGGATGTGCGGATCATGAGGGCATCCTTGGAGGTGGGCGCTAAGGGACTGTGGCACTGCTACGTGCACCGCCAATTCAACGGAAGGATGGTGCTGATGATTGAGCCGGGCGTATGTGAAGCTCTGAAGTGGCAGGAAGGGGATAAAATTGCTTTCAGAAAGCTATTTTCAGGTGAACTTCTGACTTATATAGAACGGAAGGCTAAACAGTTCGATGAACGATAGCCGTTGGAGAGTTATGATGGATGACCTACACCGCGCGTTAACGAGCGAGCACATCCTTCCTACAGCCTATTTGTACGCAGTCTCAATGAAGGGCCGTTGTATACTTGGCCGGTGTTTACGCCATCTGCATCGTTCATCAACCGGAGAGTTTGCCGACGACCATCGTATTCGAACCTCATCAGTTGTAAGCTATTCTATTCGAGACGGAGCGATGGTGGTCAAGACACTATCCGGCAGCACTTATGTATTGCTTAACTATTCCGAAGGTTGGTCGCTCGATAAAGTAACTACCGCCGTACAACGGTTTATAACGCCCTAGTCAATATCTCCTACGAGAAGTTATAAAGAACTGACATAGCAAAGAATGCGTGATTAGACGGTTATTAAGGAGAGCGCCTTCTCTTGATGTTAAGGCGAAAGCGCTATTAAGCATGAGTAATAATCGATACTATTTTTGTTTTCTTGATAACTCTTGATAATGCTTGTTTAGAAATTTATTCAATTTCGTATACTTGGCAACTGCAAAATCCGACAAGTTGAACTTCAAGCGCCGGAAGTCTTCTTGTCGAAATTTGTCCTCGTTTATGGTCAAGATATATTGTTTTTCGGATAGCTCAGATTCGGAGGCAATCAAGAAATTTAAACTTTTAACTAGTGTGTCTTGGTCAACATCAAAAATATTGTCGTGGACTAGGAAGCCTAGATGCCGGCTTGATACTTCTTTATTTAGCAGCATGGATATATCATACATAAAAACTTTTTCGCGTTCATTGCTATGACTGCCATCATCATGAATTCGCAGGTCAAACTTTATGATCTCTCTACTATTAGCGACTTCTACCTCGAAGGAGCAGTGGCGGTTACCAGCAATATAGTCGTGTGCTTGGAGAATTGATTCTTGAATTGATTCTATGACTTCGGAGGCTTCTTGTATTGAGAATTTCAACTCAAGAATTTTCTTGTTTTTCTCGGCAGTTGCGACAGTTTTTTCAAACTCATACTTTGTATGCGTCTTCATCCAGGCAGAAAGAGAGGATAAATCTTCCATTTTCTTTTGTTGGATTGCTACAGCCTGTTTTAGATTTTTCAGCGAGCCGGTTTGATTAAGTAACGATAGACGTCCGCTGTACTGTCGATCTAGTTCTGCGATGATTTTATCCAGCTCTGCTAGCTCGATGGAAAGCGAGTCACGCTTGCCTTCGAGAAGACTTTTCTGGAACTCATCTATTCTGTTTTTGAAACTTATTACTTCTTGAAGCTGTTTTTTAATATAATCGCCAAGGCCAGATCTAAACTGATTGTACAGCTCTTCTATTTCATCGTCCGGTACATAATTGTCGCCGGAAAAAAGTTTGATTTTCGATAGCTCATGCTTGATTGTTGATTGCTTCGTTCGAGCATTTTCTATCTTAATTTCTAAGTCAATAATTTCATCTTTTATGTAGCCGTATCCCTTTAGGTTCTCTAGGTCATCAATCTCTGACTGAATCTTACTAACCTGGTTTGTAAGTTCATTCAGTTCGGCTTTGGCATCTTTGAGATTCTTACCTGTAAGTGTTTCTATGTTCTCCTTAACCTTTGAGGTTGCTATTCGGAGTGCATCTAATTCACCCCACAATGCTTTAATGTGACGATACGGCTCAAATTCTATATGCAGTAAAAATAAATGGGGTGCATAATCTGCCGGGATTCGTTTATTAGTATCATGGCATAAAACCAGGGATTTGAACTCAGACTTCTCGTCCCTAATTAGTGGTCCTAGCAGTGCTCGGAAGGATGGGGTGAGATCAGCACCATCACTCAAAACGAACATGTTGCTAAAAAATTCTGTAGCATCCTCTAAACTGGCGAATGTGGTAGTGCCCGCATCATCTATAAGCTTAGGGTTATTTTGATACGCTGGACTTCGTTTGAGGATATATTTTTTATTTAAAAAGGAGAACTCTAGGCAAACTTCGGTCTGAGGGTCAAAAGTCTCATGCGGAATTAGGCTTATCCGACAGTCTTTAAATTTTTTCAGAAGGGCGAAGCTTAAGAAATCAATCGCTAGTGATTTTCCAACACCATTTGTCTTTTGATCATCTTCTTTGGTTTCACCAAGGATTAAATTTAGTCCTGGTGCAAAGATTATAGGTTCAAAAGTTTGCGGTTCGCTAAAAAGGCGTATAAGTCTAAACATTTAGGATCACATATGGTGGTTCAAATTCTATAAGCTCAATCGCGTATAGAAAAATAAGCCCGTAGTATAGACTCTTTGGACTTGCCTTTGACTTCTTCTTTATACTCCTGGCAGCATCGAAAATACTGATTTTTTTTGACTCTGTATTTTCCAGGAGTCTAAGTATCTCAAACCCTATTACAGGTGCACATGTCCGTAGGTCGTCATCCTTTGAAACTAAGCTAGGCATGGAATGTCCCTATTCGGAAAAACGTTACACTGAATCAATTGCTCTATGATGTAAAATTCGGCGGCGTCACGGTCGTAATCAATTTGATTCCGACCTAATATTTCTTCAAAATGTATTACCAGCTTATCCAGAGCCGTTCGTGGATTTCCACCACAGTCACTAAGAACTCTATCACTAAAGCCCCTGAGATGATTGCCTACTCTCCGAAGCTTTACTTGTCCGATGTCAGAATTGTCTTTCACGACCTTCAGAACGGCGCCATATTCTATATAAAGCTCCGTAAATCGAGATTTTAAATAGTCTGCGTAGTCAGAAAATCGTTCGTTAATTTTTCTGTCAGGGAATGGTTCTTCTACATACCCATTTCCCGCTTCAGGGTGCGCGTCGTCACTGATGTATTCAATAAGACGAAGTATCGTACCCACTTCCTTTGAAAAGGTTGGTGTGGTATTTGTTGTGACTTCACGTTCCAAGAACTTCGAGATTTCGCTTATTTTTTCTAATTTAAGTTCTGATATTTGGCTAATTAGCCACTCGACGTCCCAGATGTCTTTATCGGTATCTAATTTCCAATCCTCGACGCAAACTTCTTTTTCTTTGTGTTTTTTCTTTGTGGTGATGTTGAATATCTTAAGCTCTTTGTATTTCTGGTTTAGCTTCTTTTCGACGAAGCTTGTTACAGTCTTTCGCGCTTTTTTTAGATCGCTACTGGACGTTACTTGAATAGCAATTTTGTTGCTTTCATCGCCCAAGTCGATTGCTGCGGCATTTCGCTCGTCGATATTGATGTTTGTTAATTGATAACCGAAAGTAAGATTTAGCAAATCTTTATAGAAGCTTTCAGATAGTATGTTGATATCGGTCAGATTGATCTTGTTGTAGAGGCTGACTTGCGCCTTAATCCAACTTAACCGCTCGATTATATCATTTATTAGTATTTTTTTTGTTTGCATAAGTCGTCCCTGCACTCTTTATGCTAACGCAAGCTTTGCTTTAGAAAGCTATAGCAACGTTTTAGCATCCAAGCATCCGGCCGCACCAAAATGGTGGCATCTTGGTATCACTGTAGCGCAATATCCGCCGTTACGCTATGTCTGCCAGCAGCGTAAGGCGGAACACAATCTGTCGTCCTATGCTGATTCACACCACCGTCACCGGACCGACCCAAGGATACATAGTGTTGTACGACTATTCCCGAAAGGGGGGAACCAAAACTTTAGTACATTTCGCGCATCTGGGCCAATGTTTCTGCGTAGAAGGCCCGAAACCTCACGGCCAATTAATATAGCCTGTAGTAAGTAGTTTGAATCGCGAGTCGAATACCGCTCTACCATTGGTTGGCAAGTGCAGTAGTAAAAAGTCAATGCATTCAAGCAAACGCTGATTAACTACCCCGGCTTTCAATACCTCTAGGGCAGCACAAACCTGTATTCGGCAAATTTCACGCCCTAGCTTTGCCTGAACCTCGTACTGAGTAAGCGCAACAAAGGCTAGAGGGGTAAACTGATCTCCAAACATGCCTATGAACCGATCATAGTATTCACGACCGCGAGGAGAGACTCCGGAGTTATAGGTAACCCCTTTGCCTATTCGGCATAATAAGATCACTTTTGTAAATTTTGCCGCGAAATTGAGTAAGATATCGTTCTGCTTGACAATATATGATGCGATGGTATCTGCAATTGGGGCTTCGTGGTGGAAGTTGTCCCAGCCATCATGCTTCTCTATAAGCTGATCAAGTAAACTATCAACAATTACGGCTTTTTCAGCACCTGATCGGAATGCATTTCCTCCCACCGATTGGAAGAATTGTTCACCTAAGATATATTTTTCACGGTAAAGATTATTGTTATATCCCTCAAGCGTCAGTCCAAGCTTATATCTTGTATCCTCGGTAGTGCCATTCCAGACTGTAATGGCAAGTAAAGCAATATTTTTTCTAACCTGGGGATCTGTGTCTACAGATACATAGATTCCGAACATTGTGCGCAGGATGCTTGCACAATGGTGAGACGCAAGTGCCCCGATTTTGCTTGAAATAGTTGCTATATTTACTGGGTCAAGTGGTTGAACATATGTTCTCAGATTTTTGATAAACGCTTGAACCTGAAGTGCTGCCTCCGTAGGTTGATCATTTAATACATCTTGGATGCAGTTTTGTAGCCAGCCCAGCAATTCATACGCGTTTATTGTATAATTTGTTGGATGTGAGATTCCGATGTCATTGCGCATATCAAGGATATGCTTGAGCTTTTTATGGGTCGTGTCACTTATAAGTTCAAGTTTGGTACAAGTGTCCAGAAGAACAGCGTCCTTTAGAGATCGCAAGTCTTCTTCGGACTGATAGAACTCCCGGTTTTTCCCTCCTATGGCTGCATCGTAAAATATATCAAGTCCATACCCAATTGCTTTTCTATGCAGGTCTAGTACTACCTCGTTCCATATTGAATTTAATGCATAGTCAAAAAGTCCAATGCCTGCTCCTACCACGAACTTGGATAGATATCTTGCTCCTTGTTTCACCTCTGGTGGTAGTTTAGCGATGAGCTGAGGTAAATTTTGGCCGATAATATCTCTGTCAGCTTGCGAGGCTAAAATATTATCATGCGGTAATCCGATATCTTTCAAGAACTGGACAATAAGCTGAGCTTGAGGGTCAACCAGCTGCATTTGGGGTTGTGGTATTATACCGTTCACCTATTTGCTCCTTGTGCTGTGTGAGGCTAAGTCGATTTAGTGCACTTTCGCTAAACGTTCAGCTGTTCGATCAAGTCTATTGTGTTGATTCAAACTAATTTACTGGAAATACCACCACTATCTAGTTCGAATAGTTTGAATTCTTGTCGAAAGGTCACGTACCAAATGCTCCATTCCTTCGCCATTATTTAGATAGCGAATATGGCGCAAGTGAGCGATATCAAATGGTATGTCGCTTGCATTTTGAGTGATGATGATCACCTCTTTTCCAAGAGAATGTGCAATTCCCATCTCATAAAATACATTTGCATTTTTTCCAGAGCAATCGCAAACCACAATTGCCGCTTGATCAATCAAAGCAACAACATCTTGGATGATTGCGTGGTGTTCCCAGCGGTTGTCAGCCCTATCATGGATCATCCCATTATTCTCGGCTGCTTGTTTTATTGCGTTCCAAACGGGATCGAAGCCAGCGAAAGGCATCATTGCTGCTAGCAGGTCAGGTCTGACTTGCTGTGGCTCGTTCAAAGTGAAAACGTCTGGTTTCCGCTTGGGTTGGCGCCATTCAGTTATCAGTGTACGGAACAAGTCTGGGCTCTTAACCGCCCAATGGCTGTGCTCGAATGGCCCAAATCCCCTTCTTGGTATCTCAATTCCAAGCGCAGGTGCCAGAGCGATTAGATCTTTTTGGGGGATCAATGGGGCATCAGGATCAAACCTGTACTCGATGGTTACGCTGCCTGTATTGAGGCGGGCACTTACGATGTCCCCTATCCTCGCTACTTGGCCGTGATCTTGAGAGTTCGTTTCCTCCGCAAAAATTGCAGGAAGCGTCTTTAGATACTCCAGGTTCAGCGTGCCACCGGGCTTCAGAAGCGGTGCTTGCTCAGCAGTAATATATATACGTCCTAATGAGATCTCATCTCTACGCCCACTCCACCCGCCAGCACTTACTAAAAGATTGAACATCGAATCCCCTCTATGGCCAGCGATCTTTACATTAGTCGTTTGCGTTTCTATACGGTACTCGGATCGCAAGGAGCCTGGATAGGCTTCATTTGGCTGCACCATAGTAGACATAGGGACAGACCTCCGCGACATCATTTTTCCCGCTCCGCACGTTCAAAATTGAACTATCGCGTCTCCCCGTCTGTTTTTGACGGTGGGGAGCGAAACCAACGTCGTAGGAGACCGAGCCAGTCGAGAACATTGCACGAGGAAACTGTCGTGGGGCCGGATCAGCCTTCAACATCATTGCGGTGAGATGACTCTAGCTTTCCGACCCCGACGGGGCTTCTTGGATAAAAGCTCCGAGAGTGGTGGTGAGTCGAATTATCGACATACGGTGCAATAAATGGGCGATTTAGCTCAGGAACGCGATTGGGTTTCGCGACAGATAACCTGTCCGGTGGTGGCCATTCCGACGTGCACGAAAAGTGCGTTTGCTAGCTAAGGGGATCGTTCGACGACGAGCAACCGTTGATGATGACGTCTCACTAGGTCAACCAGGAAACTTAAATATGTACCCACGACCAACCCTGAAAGATGTTTGCGAGGTCCTTGAACGCATCAAGGCGATACCGCGACCTGACGGCGACAATGAAGGCGATCCCATCAATTCGGATAACGTATTTTCAGTACTGTCGACGGAGCATCAGTCGGCTGTCAGCCGCGCGCATCAGGTGTGTCTTGAATACACTCGAACGTTGGATGGCGGAGTGGACCGACGCGCGGTAGGGCACGTAACTCGAAGGGGGTATAGAGCTAGCCTCGACGCCTCCCAATATGAACCCGACAGACTTGTTGGTAACGTGAAAATTGATAGCTGGAATCTCGACATATCCGACTTCTCCCACAATGAGCACGACGATGAATACTAGCTGAGAGGAATCGTAAAACTGCGTCCATCAGTGCTTTTCAATATCACATTTAGTCGGGGCTCCGGGCCCTCCAGATCTTGCTTGTGCCACATTCGGCACAGCTTTTGGAGGGTCTCGTAGCCTATTCCCGCATCTTTAGTTTCCTCTTTGGTGAGCACTTTCCAGATGATATCTGTCGCTTCTCGCGCGCTCTTCCATGGCTTTCGTTCGCCTTCAGCCGTTCGGCGCAATGAGAAGAACAACTCGTTCGCTTCTTTTTGAATACCATCTTGTCTTCTTTTACGACTTTTTGCGGAATTTTTGCTCGCCTGGCGTTTAGCGCTGACAGCGTCTAGGCGCTGCATCGTGTATCGGGCTGCCTCATGCATCCCGATCAAATGGTTCGTATCGAGAAGGAACGAGTAGGCTTTAGGTAAATCCCCATTCTCAGCAGCCTTCTTTGCCTCGGTTAGCAGCCCGAACATGCTGTAAAAAGCACAATTATCTTCGGGTGGGGTTTTCCCGGTTTTTGCGATGACGGTATTTGCGCGGTCATCTTCACAGCTGCCCATAACTCCACAGACGAAGAGGTATAGGTCTTCACTGGCATCTTTGTGCTTTTCCAGGATAGGAAGTGTTATTGACGAGACTAAAAGCTCAAGTGCTGCTAGAAATTTTTCCTTCCCGCCATCGGCTATTGAGCGTCTAAGAATCTCCTGTATAGGAAGTGATAATCCTTCGAGGAAGCCATCGAGGTAAAGGTGCAGTGCATGGCGCCAAAGTCTTCGATGCTCAGCTTCAAAGCTACGGCGTGCCCTGCCGGTCTCGTACAGGGTGAGACTTTCGGGCTCTCTGGCTGGTCGCAGCTGTGACTGCACAAGCTCGATTGCTTGTAGTACTTCGATAGTCTGCTGTTCGCGAATCTGCGTGCCGTCGATTGCGCGTTCGACTTTCTGCGCCTGTTGACCAATTTTAAAAAGGAAATTCTGGAGCTGTTTTTCACGATGCTTGCTAGTCATAGGGAGTGCAGCCGAGTGCTGGAAGGAGACGAATCTGAGGCTTCATCCTATTCATCTGCTGCTCGAAGCGAAAGATATTGATGCATAGTTTCAGGTCCAAAGAGGCGCGGTGTAGATGTTCTGGACCCTTACCAACCGTTTCGACAATCAAGCTGCGAAATTTCAGTGGCTTAATGCACCAGCCTTTATTGCACTCGCCGAGTAGTCATTGAACCGCATCAATTGAAACCAACTCGAAAAATCTATATTTCTCCTTGGCCGCAGCTTTTCTTGCAGCTTGCTCGGCATCAAAGCGACTGAGAGTGCTCACATCGTGGATGAAAATTGCTTCTTCACCTTCGAAGTCCCGCGTCACGCGAAGAGTAACCCGCAGGGCAGGGGATGCACGCTTCTTCGGCTTCGGTGAAGTAGTAGGTGGGAGGTCCGCCTTTTGTACGGCTTCTCCCGGTGCATCCTTGATCGTGGGATCAAGCCCAAGCCCAAGCGCGTCGCGCATTTCCCGTTCAGTTAAACCTGTACTCATTTCGAAGCCTTTTAGAGGGAATTAAGGCTCAGCGTTATAAGTGTAAGAGAGCGTAGGTGCAACGAATGGGACTCCCTAATGGAGCGCTCGTTTTCTCTCGTGACTGATGGGGTGGCTGTGGATTCGGTGGATACTACATGCTGCTACGCTTTGCACTCCAAGGAGAAATCATAATGCCAAATTCAGATTTGCTGCCTTCTCTACTGTTCAAAATCAACGAAAACCAGCTCGCCTTGGAAGCCGCCATCATGGAGCTTTCAAACTGGGTTGAGAAACGCGGATCGTCTGAAGTTGCCGACAACGTTCGTGGTGCCCTTGCGGCGATAGACCGAAACGAAGAGTTCATCAGGATGACTATCGCGGTAATGATGACGCCGGAGTAACTGCTGTTGGGCAGCTGTAGGGTAATTGCACTGACGTGCCCACCCATTTGCATTAGACCTGACCAATCATTTCCATCGGATTTGACCATCACACTGCGTGGCCATGACCGGCAGAGAACGACCCTTTGCAGTCGTTCAGCGTGCCGAGACACGCAGGACGCAGGTAGTTCCGTTTCCGAGGGCGACATGGACGAACAGCATTCCTCGCGAATGGACGTAGAAGCGACGCTCGACATCATGAGCAAGCCCAGATCAAAGGTATGCGGTACTAGGCTACCGCCTGCTCGGCATCCTGCACCACGCCCTTGCCGTAGGCGTAGCTATACGCCGAGGCTGAGCTGGGCATCCGCATCCCCCTGTTCGGCCCTGTGCTGAATAGTGATGAGATCCTCGGCGGCATGTACAGAACTGGCCGAGTGTAGTAGGCAAAACGCCAGGAAGAACGAGCGTACATTGCGCTTGTAAAGGGGGATTGGGTTGACTGGCTCATGTCCTGGCGCTCACTGATCACAATAGAGCTAGCTCAATGTACAGACGCGTATAGAGGCTGAGTGATTGCGGTCTGTCATGAAGCGACTGTGTGATCGATAATGTTATCAGGAATTGTAAAATGACTGGCGATTCGGTTGAGCGTATCCCATGCGTATAGTTGAGCGTGAATTTGTAAAATACTTGTATTTTGCGGTGAAGCGGCATTGTTGTAGTCATTCACGATATATGAACTTGGGTGGACAATTTTAGAGAATAGTTTGTAGAGATTTTTATGGGTTTGCGAAAGTCCTAGCTGCTTGGCTATCTCGCCCGCGGACGCCGGCGATTTGATGGCTTGCAAGTTATGCTTGATGCGTAAGTCATTCAGCCTTTGTATCTCGTTGCGTAAGATGACCCTCTGAGGTGACATCTCTGAGATCGTTTGTATGCCCAAAATGCCTTCAATGACCTGTATTTTGTCGGTGATAACTTCCGAGTACCAAGTTTGGATGTTTTTCGGGTCACTACAAATTAGACGCACCTGTAGATTAAGTTCGTAGAGGCTGCGCGTTGCGAGTGCCAGTATTGAGATATGCTGATTTATAGACGTGGCCAACACGTCTATATATTGAGTGCTGCACTTTAAAAGGTTATGCATTGCCAAGCTGTCATTCGTACGCGGTATGTTTTTTGAAATCCATACTTCCGCATTAGTGAATTTTTTCCGCATTTCTTTTATGGCGTCGGTTAGATCATTTTCAGATCCATTTACTACGTAGTCGTTCAGAGATTTCTCGTTGTTCATTTTCTTACTCAGCCAGTGATTGTGGAGTGGATAGACTTCATTTCAAATGACGAGCCTTGACCGCTTAACACGTGTCGTCCTAAGACGGCCCTTTGTTAGGAAAGCATTCGTTATTTTTGCCGAGCCCGACGCTTCGCAGCAGACTTTCTCATCGATTCTCTTTTTGCGGCCAACTGGCGAGGCTCAGGTATCTGCCACCCTCCAGGTACGAGTGCGCGCAAGTCGTACCCCATCATGAATAGCCCTGCTTCAAAACAATGGCATCGCTGATGCATTTCTGAAACGTGGGAAAAAAGGTTCGGCGATTTATCAAGCACGTCTCGCATAATCCAGCCAAGCTGAACCTGTCGCTGAGCCCACTCCGCAGGTCTCTGGCGGTTTAGCATTGGAGTACCTGCGAATCCTATCCCAAGTAGACGCGGGTCCCGGATCTGACACCCCTGACCTGCATCCATAGCAAACCGTTTGTAGTCTGCAATAGGCGGAGTCGGTTCTGTTAGGGTTTCCCGATATAGATGGTAAAGGGCGGCGATTGCTGCACCTACACGACCGTCATAGATAGGAGAACCGGTGGTATCGAACAACGCATGAATTTTGGTTAACCCTGAGTTGTAGGCTAGGACTTTCTCTTCCGTAATATCGGAAAGGCGGTTGGACGTGTCGAGTGCAAGTAGTGGTTCGACGCGTAACAGGTAAGCGGTTAGGTCTTTCTTAGATTTGCGCGCATCAAGAAAACTAATGCTACTTGCGTTGTCGACGCCTCCCCATTTTAGGATGTCCCGGCAGGCCTTATAGGTCGCGGCCTCATCGCTAGCTAGTGCAGAAAGGCGTAATGCTTCCCTAAAGCCTTTAATTTTTGCGCTCACCGTTTCCCAATCGCCTGCCCATTGATAGCAAGCCTGGGCGCCTTGAATCCCTGTAACGATCTTATCCAATCCACTTGGGACGTAATTTTTGCTTTTAGAAAACTTTAGGTGTATCGGCATCGTAGGTAGGTTAGTCACCAACCAAGTCGCAAAATCCCTGATGTCGTCCTGTTGAAGATAGGTTGTGCGGTCCATGTCGATTTTCCAGCGTTTGAAGGCTGGCACTTTGCCTTGATGACTCGGTTGAGTCAAAAAATATCAGCCTCATTAGCATTTCAGTTGCGCACCCGCTAGATTGCGGCTACACCGATATTTTCTGTCGAGAGGGTGGCCTGCATACCCTTTGGATGGCTACAAGGCCGCGCGCGAAGAGGCCAAAAAAGTAGGCCTGGTCAGTAAGCCGGATTGAGTAGGAAAAGACCGCCGCACACCTCCATCCCTTGATTGGGCCAGCCGCTTCAATCCGCCAATATTGTTAATGAGCACAAAGATGGATGACTACCCAGACTATTACACACCCGATCTGCTTGCAGAGATTAGTAAGCGGACAGCGTTATGTTTAGACGCTGATAAGATACGCAGTATTCTTCATCACCTGAAGGGTTTTGAACTTTTCATGCAACGCTGCGTTGTGGACCTTGATAAAGAATTGTACGACATCAAAAAGATGAGGGTAGCATTCGCATTGCTCAACTCAGTTGAGCTGGGTGCGTTTAGTTATTCTTCGATTGAGGGCGTCCATTCTGAAAAATTTGATTTCATTGGCGTCAACCTTGGTACAGCAGCCGTACTCTTTGACAATTTTAACAAGGTGCTCAGCTCCACAACAGCTTTTGTAGGTTGTGGCAAATGGCAGAAAGAAGATAACGACAGAGCCTCCCGCTTTCTTGAGTTAAAAGCAGACGCTTCTGAAGGATTCAGTTTTCCGCAGTGCCCTGTCCGGACGGAATACGCCAAAATTCTCACTTCAATTGGGCTGAGCTTCGTTGTTTATCATGAAGCAACTCACCTATATAAGGGCCACGTTGATTGGCTTCAAGCCAACAGTAAAGAACCGGTTTTCGTAAAGGGTTTTGATGGGTCAATCATTCCAACTAATGATTTAGTGAAGCAGTTTTTTGAAATCGATGCGGACGACTGCGCGTTGCAGCTAACATGGGGCGTTCGCCCTTCTGTCGATAGGGCCGAAGCGCTGAAAGGCGCACCTAGAGCTGTTCAGCTCGCTAACCACTACGCGTTTGGCTCCTATGAAAAAACAGTCAAAACCTTCGCGTATTCGCTCTACACGATTTTCAGGTTCGCAGACCGTCGTCCGTGGAATGAGCAGATCCAGAAAGGTTCTCACCCCCGAGCACTTCTTCGGGCTCGATACTTCGTCAACAGATTCATTGAAGTGCTTGGATGGGAACGTCCTGGCTATCAAGAAAAAGAACATATTATCGACCTGGTTTGGGAAGCCGTTAAACATGTAGAGCAGGATCTTTCAAATCTTATAGGCTTAGATTCAGACGTCAAAACGTTTATCGAAGTTGTGAAGTCGCCAGTAGCCAGCCTTCATATTCAGGAGATCAACCGAATTCAACATGAGATCGAGCCCCAGCTCCTGCGCTTTCGGAGAGGTACTAAATTTCCGGGTACACCATTGATGAGGTCAGCCCTATGACACTTCCGCTGCATACCACCAGCCCGCAAGGGCCTTTTGCAGTGAGGTGCGGTTTTCGCACCGATCTTTAAACAGGGGGGAAAGTATGGTTTCGGGTTCGATAATCAGCGCTGGGTTTCTAATCGCGTGGGGGTTGTATGCGATCTCGCTTTCGATTCAAAAATTGGCCCTGGAGCTGCAACACGCAAACATCTTGAAGCAGGAAGAAGCGCTGCAAGCCAAGATCGACGCCTTGCCTACGAAGTAGAGGGAAAAGACCCGATGAAAATCAAAGTAGAAGTAACTCAAGCTGACCTAGAAGACATGCTGTGCGACTCGCTGGAAGATTTTGAAAATCAGTTTCGTCACCAGCTCGATAACGGCGTTGTCGATGATGAGGGTGGCGCAGGCTCTGACTGGATGAGCGAGTACCAACTAGAAATCGTAAAGGTCTAGGAATCACGATGAAAAAATCACTAGAAGGTCCGCGTAGATTATGCGTGGTTATTGGTTTGTTGCTCGTGACTGCGTGGGTGATGTTCGCAGCTATTTCGAGCAATGGTTTTAAGGACATGATCCATTGGGAGCAATGGGCATTTTTCGTCGTAGGCGTGCCCGTTCTCTATTGGTTGCCAGCATTCATTTACCGCACCTATCGGTGGGTCCGTGAAGGTTTCTTGGCAAACAAGCACGAAGGAGAAGGGCCGCGAAGCGGCGACGGCAGAGCAGAGTAGTCTTTCTCACGAAACGAATTGCTTTAGGAATTTCACATGGCAAAGCTCACCCAGTTTCACCACGGAGTTCTTTACTCCGCTGCCTCGATCATTCGCCTTCACGACGAGCCCCGCGTTGCTGCTGACCTGCTGATCAACGCCGGTTTGGCAGATTGTGATTGCTCCGAGTTGGACGAGTACGAAAAGGAAATGCTGCGACTGTTAAGCGCCGAGTCTGGGGTTTCGCTGACCGGTCTGGATGAATAGGAAAAGATGATGACTGATCGACTTCTACCAGGAACAGTTATGTTCACTGAAGAGCTTCGCGCTAGAGGAATCAATTTTGTTGAGGTAGAGCCTCATGCCGACGATGGTGAAGACGACCGAATCTGGCTTGCCCGTTACACCGATGGTGGTATGTGTGAAGGGCAGTACATTTTTGTGAAGCGCCCGACCTTCAGCAATTCTGATCGTGTGGATTTCTAAGTCGGCCACAATAGCGCCGATGTTTGTGGTGGCCATCCGACCTACTGGTCAGCCTGTTTTCAAGAAGGTGATCGCTATGCCGTACGGGCGCTTGTAGCGGAGCATTGGCCGAGCAACGAATAGGTAAAGGAAAATTCCCATTAAGGAACACTACAGCCCCTTGATTGGGGCTAAGCCCGTAAGAGGCACCGGGAAGGCCGGGCGATTGTCATCAAAGGACGACACGCAGCACATCCCTCTACCTGAACAAGAATTTCCTCCGTCAATGGGAGGCGGTGGAGAGTTCATCGTTGTGCAGATCAGACGCACGTGGCTGACCAAGCCGAACGAGTGGGCAAGCCTTTTCAGTACCATGTAAGATCGCGGTCGCCCTAGATGGTGATCCAGGGACTTTGTGAGAGTGGTGAAACGACTAGGGCCAAGGTATGGCTAGCTCGACTTAAGCCCACGTAAAGCAGGCATCGATTTTTGTTTCCAGCTGAAAAGTGTTGTCTGTCACATGGAAGCATCAATGCGTTTTCACATTCAAGGCCTTTCGCCTTATGGATTGAGCTGATCGAACGTCTTGGCATGGTAGGTGGCAGTTGCGACCTGCGGCTGTTCAACTGCGTAAAGCCAAGCTCTGGATCTTCAAAGTCCATCAATTGAAGCGCCTCAAAAAATTCTCGCCGCAGGTCTATTTTTACCCCGCTAAATGCTTCCTCATCTTTGATCATCCCATGCAAGAGATTCAACGCTCGCCCCATGCCCCTATGATCAGGTTGCTGTAGAAAACATAGCGCAAGGTTTTGAATCAATGCCGGTTTTCCACGGCATGGCCGCAGACACTCTGTTCGCACCTCTTGCTTAAGGCGATTTCCGAAAGCAGATGGCGTGAAGCCTATACCCACCTCTCCTACAAAATCGCAAAAGCACTCAGCTAGCGCTAATGCGTTTCCAGCCTGTTGGCGGCAGCGAATAGCGAGCTGTGATAATGCTGGCCGTGTAAATCCTTCCCAAATCGGAATACTGCGCCCCCACATGGCATTCAAACCGCGAATGGTTGCATTGTGTGCGGAAAGAATGAGGAGACTACGACCTCCTTGCAGTACACGATTGATCTGTCTTCCCTGGTCTCGGGAAACCTGATACTGGCCATGACGCTGTGCTGCATTATCTGCTTCGATAATAGATAGACCCTGCGGAAGACGCCCTCTTAAATCGACTGGACGCCCTCGTTGCAATGTCTCCCTAGCTTCCAAAATCCAATCACCCAACCTATGCGAGCCCTGAGCCCATCGATGCGGTGTGTCCAGAAGTTCAAAAGCATCGCTTGTGTCCCGCAATTCTGCCCAACGGACTGCCTGAGCATTCATTTGCACATCATTACCGTAAATCGACTGCATAGGGTCAGCGAACACCAGCAATCGTGCTCCGGCGTTCCCTATAGCCATGATCACTTCATGTTGTGCTTCACTCGCATCTTGGTGCTCGTCACAAATAACTATTGGATAACGGGTCGCCAGTGCACCACAGATCGCAGAGGAACGGCCTAGCAGCGACGAAACCTTGGCTGCCAGCTGGTCGAATCCATCATCAGCGTGTGCGAACGCCCAGGCTGTTACGTCAGCTGGTAGGCCTAATGTCCGGTGGTAGGCGATTGCAATTTGCACTATGAGGGAGTCAATAGTGCCAATTTGCACGCGAGATCCTGCGTCTTTGGTCCTCGCCCTAAAGACGGTACAAGCGGCATGAGTATGAGTCAGAATCAAAATGCGCTCGCCCGTCGCAAGATCAGTGACGGCGTCTTTTGCAAATTCCGCAGCCTGGAAGGTTTTCCCACAACCAGCAGGAGCCTCAATAACTACCAAGTGCGCATCTGAACGAAGAGCAGCGGCAACTGAGTCATCGCTCATTGCCGGATCTCCGCCAAAGGATGAAGCCCAACGCTGGTACGCACCGCATTTAAGAAAGGAACCATCTGTGCCTGGAGACGGCCCCAACATTCAAATTCATGGACTTTTTCGGCCAGTTCTCGGCCGCCATTGACGGACTTAAACCAGACAGCAGAATGTCCCTTGTAGGGGTTTTTGACGCTCCTTTCGGCATCAGCAAATCGCTCGGGTATTTGGCCAATCGCAGCGGCGACTATAAGCGCGGTTAACTCTCCCACCGGGCGATCAGCAATCAGCTCAAATTCAGTGGACGCGATTTCCAGCCGGTCCGATAAGGTTCTTAACCGCATACCAGTCTTTTCGCCCGTCGGGTCTTCGATGAATAAACGCAAATTTTCGACTGGAATCAGGGGGATGATATTTTCTTCTAAGCATCCCTGTTCCCATTGAAACAATAGGTTTCCGATACTGGCGCGTAGTGCTCGCCATCGCCCTGCGAAGCGCCCTTCAAAATCAGCGAAACCAGCAAATTTCAAACCGCCACTGTGTAGTGCTTCTAAGAGGATTAAGACGTTATCGTTTCCAGTGGCATCAGTTATGTGGATACCGTGGCTACGCCAATCAAGACCGACATATTTATCTAGCAGCACGGACAAGAAGCCTAGTTCCGTTGAGCCTTCTGCGACAATCGTAAGCCTAGCTAGAAAGGCTTCCGGGTCGGCTGCCTGATGGCGGGCCACTTTTTCCCTAGGCAACTCTCCGATATGGCCAGTCGAATCGATATACCAAAGCGCGGCGGTATCCGAAGAGCTGACAACGGTGGAGCTATGAGTGGTAACAAATGATTGTCCACCGCCATCGATCAAATTCTTCGTCAACTGCCTTTGTCTGTAGGGCTCCAGTCCGCGCTCAAGCTCGTCGACAACTGTAATCGGATGGCCATCCTGCATTGAATCAGCAATTGCAAGCGCTGCTAATCTTCGCGTACCTGAACCCCAGCTGATTAACGGAAGGGAAACTCCGTCTTTATCGGAGGTCAAACCTACAAGCGCGTTAACTGACATGCCGGCATTTCCTACGAATGCCAGCCCCAATTCGGTTGGTAAAGCTCTATCGCCGAAGAGTGTATCGAGGGCTTCCAACCTGGCTCGCGCTTGTTGATCCAAGTGCAATTCCAGTTGGTCCGACGCTATCTCTCTCCCGAGGCGAGCGCGCAAACCTCGATCAGCAATTAGCCTATCTAGTCCGGCGCCGTACACCATGCGAAGGTCGCGATCACTGCGTTCATCACCAGAAAGCTTCACAAGCCCTATGGATCGGCGAAGCGCGACTGAAAATGAAGAACACGTGTCATCAGGCTGAATCATCTCGTAAGCGAGTTCCAGATCAGCCGTTCCTCTCACTCGTATTTTGTAAACGGGAAGGCGCTGGGCCTCCCCTCGATCAATTTCATTTCCAGGAAGTACGGCGTCGTTGCCATCCCACTCCCAAGGCCAAGCCATGGCACCTTGTTGATTGATAGCAACATTTTCCGGGAGGCAAATTACGGCTTCGATCAGGAACTCCTCCTCTACCTCCCGTCGCCAATAATCCGCGTCTGCCAAGGTGAAACTGTTCGTAGGACTAAAGAGAAGGGCAATTGCTTCCAGCAACGTGGACTTGCCCACGTTTCCCCCGCCGAGAATCACGTTGACCTGTGAATCAGGACGCCACTCCAACGAAAAAATACCTCTGAATCGTTCAATTTTTAGATAGCGGATATGAGCTGGCATTGGGTTCCATCCTGTTTTTTTAAGGTTCAGCTAGCTCAAGAGTCAAGCTGTGATCGACTCAATCGTCAATGAAGAGCAATCGGGCATAAAAACGGTCGACTAATCCGCATGATCATCGCAGCGCTTTGGCGAGAGGCGAGTTCCGTCCCTAGAGGACTTCGGAGTCTGAAAGTGTGTATGTTTTACCTGTTGAGAAAACCAATAGGATGCCCTAGTCATCTGGATGCCGCTTTTGACATAGCCTAGTTAACAGATGAGTCGCTTACCCAGATAGGGTTAAATCGCGCGTTTTGCAGCATCAGACATCACTAGTTTGCTCTGGTTCTTCGATAACTACAGGGCTGAAACTGTATAAATGAAAGCTTTAAATAATAAAAGACAAAGCCATTATCAGTCTAAAATATTGATTTTGCTTGATTTTTTGTTTTAACAGTTTTTCTGTTTGTTGAATAATTATGTCAATAGAATAAACCGTTGCATGGCCCCTGATAAGCATGATTGTATTGGGTTCTATACGAATATTAGCCAGCGATAACGGAGTAAAAATTGATTGACTCAAGACACATCCGCAAATACCCAATTCGAGGCGTCGCGGATGCGTTATTCAATAGGGTCGAACAATTCATCGGTAGCGTCACTAAAAGCGCGAATTACAACAAACAAAAAACTGCTATGTTTGCGGCTTATTTGGATTCCCAAGACAGAGTTATCAGCGAGCTAAAAGATATTAAGCGTAATGACTTAATCGGCTTTGGTGCATTTCTAATTAAAGAGTGTCGGTTTAAACTAAGTAAAGCGCAAGCGTGGATATCGTCTGTAGTTGCAATTTTGCATGAGGCAAGTGGTATATTTGAATATGAACGGTATGCTTTAACGGTGGTTGAGTGTGAGATTGTTTATAAAGCAACTCGTATGAATGCGGACAAACTAACATACTACCGTGGATGGTATTTTACTTCGAAGGACGGCTGCAAAGGTTTTATTAATCTAATACTTTTCTATGAGCGCTTCGGCGCAGGCTGCACTGCGCAATTTTACAAATCTATTTCAGTCTACTTGGGTAGGTATAAATTCGAGTCCGCGAAGGTACCATTAGTTGATGTTCAGCTGTTTTTCACCATGGTAGCAAATGCATTCCGCAATAAGCATGAGTTGGGCCTACTATGGCGGGCAAAGGAGTTGAACGCTTTTTTTGAAGAAAACTTTGAAGTTCAAAGAGAGCCAGTGTTAGAACGGGGTGAGTCCGATGAAGGATTTCATATAAAGTGGACGCGTATGGTGGGTGTGGTGACACGGTCACTAATTCGAGATAGTGTACTCCCTAAACCTGAATATCCTCTATATGCGCCGAAATTTAAAAGTCCCGCAGTCGGCAAGCCGAGAAAAAAGATTAAATTTCTCACCAATATTGATGGATTGGTTGCTCCTTTAACCAAGCTGAATTCGAGTGGCCAGTCTGCCACAGTATTACTCGATAACATTTCTACCGATATTGAAGTTGTTAAGACGATATGTGAGACGGTACGCTCTGAGATCATGATCAAACACTGGCGCCGTATCTCTCTTGCCAAAGTAGGTAACATTATACCAATGGGAACAAATCACGCATGTTTTGCCGACATGTGCGCAACTTGGGAGCGCTACAATTTCAAGCGGGGGATATCCATGTTTGATGGTTTGAATTCACCCCGTTCCGAATTGGAAGAAGAGCTAGGCATTTTAACCTCAACGACTTTATTGTCCTTATTGTGCCTTTTTGTCATTGAGCACCCCGCTGCGACGCCGTCATGGCTACTGACGGTAAAACTATTTGATGATCAAGGTCGTCCTTGCAGTTACGAAACGACGAATGATGTCTTAATAGGGTTCAAATATCGGCGTGGGAAAAGGCTCGCACAGCTAGGAATAAAACTTACTAAGCGATCTAAGGCTATTGTAGATGATATTGTCGCTCTGACCGAGCAAGCGAGAAGTCACCTAGCTGATTTATGCGATAACTCCTATAAATACCTTTTGCTCGCATCGTCCCGCACACATACCAGTCCAGGGAAAATCAATAGAATTTATGGTATTGGCGATGAGGCATATTGTAATTCTACACTGGCTAATAGGTTCCTGAGCAGCGAAGATGGTGCTGCGCTTTTAACAAGGTTGACGCTAACCACATTACGATCTAACTGCGGTGTTCGGGTATATCTGCATACTAAAAGTGTCAGGGAAATGGCATGGGCGCTGGGACACGCTGAATATGATCCGAAACTAATTGAGCGGTACTTGCCAGCGCCGATACACGAATATTTTCTTGCGAAGTGGATAAGGCAGTTTCAAAACGGACTAATCTATCACGCTATGAAAGATAGTGCATATCTTTTCGAAGCCATGAATATGTCCAATATCCACGACATCGAGTTGTTCCTGAAGGAGTACACGCTCGACACAACAATGTTTAGTGCTAGGGATGCGGAATCATTTGCTAAACAGCCTAAAGGTGAATTTGATTCGAGCCGACTCAACATCGTCATAAATCCACTGACCGCGAAAGTCTTTCTATCCTTCCATCAGGCCTGGATTAAGTCCGAAGCAGACGGGGTAGAGCTGAACCCATCGTTTTATGAATTATCTGAACTGTCGTTATTCGTAACGACTGCCAAATCACTTTTAGAGGAGGCTGCTGATTTTGATTTGACAGAAGATGTGACATCTACTCTCCTTTCAGCGAAGCCTTCTCAACAGCTGGTCGATGACCTGTATAGGATTATAAGTCATGGGTAAAAATACTGCTTCTATAGGACCAAGTAACGATTTGCCGTTGAGTTACTTTGATAAAAGAATGGCCTCAATTCAGTCGTCTTCGGATGTCGTTCCTATAGAGCCAGGTATTCTTCATCCCAATTGGCTCGTGAACTCTGATTTCTATAGCGACATATGGCACTGGTTGATGCCGAGCACTAAGCCGCAAAATCCAACCACTATTTCTTTTCACGTGCTGTTGCCGGATGCAAAATATCTTACTGACCCAAAGCACTCTAGGCTTTTGCTATTTTTGAAGCTTTTCATAGCGGCGCAATTCCACCCAAAATTTACCAATGGGAAAGCATATAAGGCAAGCACCGCAGGGCGGATTTTACGAGACGCGTTGCATGTTTGTGATTGGCTGTTGCTCAGATATAGCGAGCTAGATGTTGGGCGTCTGGGTTTAGAGTTATTAACGGTGGCTGACGTAGTTAAGATGCTTAGCGACTGCGGGCGATTCGGGATATGGAACGGGATATACGATGTTGATAGCAAGCTGGTTGAGTGGCTGCGTGAAGGTATAAGCGGTCTTCCTAGTGAAGCTTATGAAACGATAATCGATGTTTATCCTAGTATTTTAATTTTGCCATCTAGTGACGAACGATCTCTAGATATGACGGATGCGGAAATTATTTTGGCGCGAGTGTATATGATGCATTCCGGGCAATATATTTATAAAAATGAAGAATATACCCTGCATACCTCTCCGTTCATCCAGAAAACTTATGCAAAAAATACACTACATGGAAAGTCCTTAACTCCAATAATTCCTGTGGAGTTGCGATTTGGAGAGAATATGGGTACAGAGTATGAAGCAGTTCCAGTTAGGCAAAATAATAGTGATGGTATTTCATCGAAGGCGGTTTCGCAAAAGCTAGCTTGTTTTAAAAAACTAATGATAGTCGATGCTCATTACTTATCGTTAGGTTTGAATGGTAATGACATCTCAAAGCTAAGTACCAAGCATATCGTTCTTCATGAGCCAAAAAAACTAGGGCGGTATATGACTCTGCCCTTTTATTCCGTATTTAAGGCCATGAGACAATCAATAGAATTTTTCCTAGAGCATGGTAAAAGGGTTTTAGATGCAATGTTAGATTATCTGAAGCATGTTCATTCAAACGGTGTTGAAGGGTTGTTTTCTCCAAGTTTGCGCATCGCGGACAGTTTCAGTGGGTCTAACCTAAATATTTCGCAGTGGCTATTGTTAGCCGGTCCCGATGGAAGGCGGAATGGTTTTTTCGAAACATTACGAGAGTTTCCGGGATTAGCTCAAGCTTATAGGCTGACGCTAGCGACTATGCAGATAGTTGTGGGCGCCCTCATGGCGAGACGTCAAGGTGAGTTAACGGACCTTTTAAATTCCACTTGTCTGTACCCCGCGTTGAATCCACATTTGGTGGAAAATGAAAGTGTCGAGTATTTTCTCCATTTCGGTTTGGAGAAAACAGGATCTTCTAAGTCATTGTTAGAAGTAAATCGGCCCCTACCTACTATTGCGGCTAAAATGATATGGACGTTGCAGGAATTTAACAATTGTTGTATTCAGGAGGGTTGGTTGCGTAAGTCGACGACATTGTTCAATGCTGTGAATGTTCGCTCTTTATCGATGACAGCCTCCAATGCTAAGACGTTCAATGGCAATCTTGATATATTTTCAGACTACTTTGAAACGGCAACTATTACGTGGGAAGATGCTCCTACGCAACGTTTTTACATTCGGCAGCATCAACTGCGCCGTTTTTTTGCGCAGGCATTCCATTTCGGAGATAGTGCGGATAATTTATTGCCTCTAAGCTATATGTTAGGTCATGGTGATATTCAAGATTTGCACCATTATATAACAGAGATGTACCCTGGCGAAGTTCTGGCGTCTGTTAAGGCAGAGCATATTTCGGCTGCACTGCTGTCATCATCAGTTGCTAATATTGAAAATTTGGCGGTGGTTAGAAAGTTGCTAGAGGATCGCTTTAATACTAATGCAGTTTCACTCAAGAGCTTTTCTGAGATATATGATGATTACAGTTATCAGGTTGATGTCGATTTGGTTGATGTGGGAATGGATGCGAATCAGTTTGTTATGAATACAAAGTTAGAAGATGATCTTAATTTTTTGGTGAACGCAAAACTACTAGACCTAGAGGCTAAATTTTTCACAGTAGAGGGAAGCGATTCCATGCAGGTGCGATTCTACGTAGTGGTGCGAGAGAAACTAAATGGGTGAGCGACATCAAAAATCCATTATGAATCTTGTCCGTATACTTGAGAGCTATATAGAGACGCCATCATCTTTCGCAGAGAATAAAAAATTTCTTACATCATTTAGTTCGCAAGGAAGCCTCGCAAGGTATAAGAGTGATGACTTCGGGGTTGAATCCATGTCCCTAAATACGATGAAAGAAGAATGCAGATTTCTTCCGCAAGGATTTTTCACTCTTGATGTGTTAAGGAAGTCCGCTAAAGCCGCGTTATTGGTGCAAAAAATCTCATCAGGAGTTGTCAAACAAAAAGCGAAAGTTCCTCGTGATTACAAAGAGCAAATTAAAATTCTGGAGCAAGAAATTATGCGGCTTACGGGGTTTAATTATGAGTTGCGAACTTTATGCTACCAACTCGCCACCTCCAAATTCACTGATGTTCACGAGTACTACAGAAAAAGAATCGCTGAAATCACTTTGATGACTCCGAAATAATATGGCTTACTCTAAATATAGAAAGAAACATCGTAAGCTTGTCGATAGTCTAGGCTCGGATTTTAGCCTTGGGCTTTACTCAAGTGATGTTAAAACTCGCTTGCCAAATCTTCCGTTTTTATACTACCCAGATTTTCGTCCCTTTCTTGAGGCTAATATTTACATCATTGAAATGGCTCGCAAAGGTTTTGCACTATCGCATGATGGTGGGACAATAAAAGAATACGCATATCACCTCAGCTTCTTATCTAGGTTTTTACACGCTAATAGGCTTGAAGTCATGGACCTGACTCACAGTCGTTTTGAGCTTTTTATCAAAGGGCTCCAAGCCGACCGTACAACACAAGGTGATCGGGAGCGGAATGATACTAGAGTGCATGTCATAGGCGTCACTGTGCTTGAGTTTATGGAGTTCGTGACAAAGAGTCTTTTTTTTCGCCATGACTTCGTATCAGAAAATGGCATCCTTCGGGCATATAAAGAGTCAAACGGTGGGGGACGTTACGGCCGATCTAGCTGGGTATGCAATTTATTACCCACAGTTGACGCCTCGAATCCTGGGTCGCCAGTGTCTCCCGATCTGGTGTTAAAGCTCAAAGCTGTTGCCAAGCAGCAACAGCATCCGCTGAGAAAACGAGATGATGTGATCATCTCCGCACTAGAGCATACAGGTGGGCGTCGGGGGGAAGTGGGTGCATTACGTGCTTCTGATGTGTTAGCCGCATTCCAGAAAAAAAATGGCAGTCCCCTCATAAGTATGGTGACGCTCAAACGTGATGATGGATTCATCCGCAAGCTGCCAGTGTCGCGTGTAGTTCTATCAAAGTGGGCTGATTATATTTCATCTGTTAGGCTCACTGTAATGCATAAGAATAGCGTAAAAGAGCACGATATGTTGTTCATCAATTTGAGGAATGGACAGCCGCTTAATATTGATTCGATTGGGAACATAATCGATGACTTGCGAGGTGCGGCAGGTATCAAATCTAAGCTTAGTTGCCATATGTTTCGACACAGGTTCATAACCGATAAAATTAAGGAGCTAATTTACACTTTTGATGTTGAAAACAAAGACGTGCTACGTCGTGCTTTGATTAGTTCTTCCTATATCAAAGAGCAACTTCAACAATGGACGGGACACAAAATTAAAGATTCTTTGGATAGGTACATACACTTAGCATTCGGAGAAATCTCAGGCGAAGAAAATGTAAGGGCGGAAATATCTATACGTGCCGCCTCCAAAGCCTCCTCTGAAGAGTACCTTGCGTTGGTTGAGCTTCTCCGCTCAGGGAAATTGTCGTTCGAAAATTTTGTGTTGGACGTAGAGAAGATTGCAATCGCGCTTTGGAAAGACGCTAGCTGATGTGCTCCTGCCTATCCTAACGATTACGTAAATTTTCGATCAGTAATCGAATTTCCATGTCGGTCAATATCACAGGCCGCCTTCTCTTTTCGTGCGCCTTGATCAGACGCTTTTCTACTATCCAGCTACCCTTCGGAGCCGCTTAAACGTTTTGCTGTTCTCGGTAAAAACTCCGTAGAGATGGAGCAAGAATTCGTCGAGGCGTTTGTGTAACTACCGCTAATGACAATTGTCATTCCTTTCGTGTGTATAACCTATTGAAAAACAAGGATTATTATCTATTGACAACATTCCGTATCTAGCAAAACCTTCAGTTCATCAAGGAACAGAACGCCATGGTGGGCGAGGGTGATTTCACCGGGTTGCGGCTTTGAACCACCGCCCACCAACGCCGGGCCCGAGGCGGAGTGGTGGGGCTGGCGGAAT
>Ga0065714_10003373_pt1 | contig 26575 bp, 19 predicted proteins | sample MisRhiReplicate2_FD_59101 | JGI IMG/M metagenome (GOLD analysis project Ga0065714, IMG submission 59101) | Miscanthus rhizosphere microbial communities from Kellogg Biological Station, MSU, sample Rhizosphere Soil Replicate 2: eDNA_1 v2... | ecosystem: Host-associated > Plants > Roots >... | reverse complement strand
GGCAACATCGGGAAGATACAAGGCATTAAAAGGGCTGCAAGACCACCGATAAAACCGGTGATAAAGATACCAAGCAGTGAATTGTCTTCTTTTTGATCTGCAGGCTTGTCTGTACCAGTTGTTACCGCTGTTACTGAAGTTGAATCAGTTACAGGTTTAACCGCTGCTGTTGCAGTGTCGATTTTAGCATCAGTGGCTGTATCTATAGCTGGCTCAGCGCTCATCTCGGTAAATTCAAGATCAGCTATTGAAGTATCAGCTTCCTGTGCAAATGTCAGGGTTGCAGAACCGAAAAATATAAAAAGTCCAATTACAAGTACACGAAGACTTATAAGGATGTTGTTATTTAACTTCATTGAACAAACTGTTTTAAAGTAAAAAGTATACTATTTTAAGCGGCAAATTGGCTTATAACCTGTAAATACAGTATCAGTAGATAAGAATGAATCCTTAATGGTTTCTTCTTTTACCAGGTCAGTACTCAGGTATTTTTTATTACTATCGCTTAAAATAGTAACTACTACTGCGTCCTCTCCCAATTGCTCTTTTAATTTGATAGCTCCGATCACGTTTGCACCTGAAGAGATACCTACTGCTAAACCAAGTTCCTTAGCTAATTTCTGTGCCATTATAATTGCATCACCATCATTAGCCTGAATCACTTCATCCAACTCATCAAGTTTTACAATCTCAGGAATAAACTCATCAGAAATACCTTGAATACGGTGACTACCAACTTTATAACCAGTTGTTAAGGTCGGACTTTCTGCTGGCTCAAGTGGGTGGATTTTAATATTTGGATTACGGGATTTCAATCCTTTACCAACGCCCATCACAGTACCACCGGTTCCCACACCTGCCACAAAAGCATCAGGCGTTAATCCGTTTAGTTTTAGTTGCTCCCAGATCTCCATACCTGTAGTTTTCTCGTGAGCCTCTTCGTTATATTGATTTTCGAATTGTCTTGGTAAAAATACGCCACCTTCTTTAGCAAGGTCTTCGCACATTTTAATACTACCTAAAAAGCCACCTTCTTCTTTGCTGATCAGAATTACTTCTGCACCCATGCTTCTGATGATGTCGATACGCTCTTTACTCAACCAGTTAGGCATGATAATTTTAACATTATGACCTAAAGCTCTACCTATTGCAGCAAATGCAATCCCTGTATTTCCACTGGTAGCTTCAATAATCGTATCACCTGGTTTAATAGCGCATGATTTATATGCTTCGTACATAATGTTCAAAGCCATTCTGTCTTTCACACTACCGGTAAGGTTGTAATGTTCACACTTTACATAAATTTTTCCCGGTTTTCCTTTGTAATCATACTGAAGTTCCAACATTGGCGTATTACCTACGAGGTGCCATAAGTGTTCGAATTTATTGGTAAGATCAGTAGTTAAGCAAGCCTGCTCTTTAGTTTCAACTAACATGTTCTATTAAATTATTTCCGGTAAAATTCCAGAATGCAAGCTATAACAACAAGACTCGCCTTTATTTCCGGAAATTTTACAGAAAAAACACCTTAATTAACATTTTCTTTCAGTTTGACTAAAGAATTATTAGTGTTGTCTGTTTTTTTTTCAACAGGTATTGTTGAAAGCACCTACTACGGATGCTTAGTATAGTTTGAAAATAACTGGTTAAATCACAGCTCAGTTACCTTCAGGTTTCTGAAATGAATTTCTGCGCCTTCGGATTCCAGACATAAATAGCCTTTTTTTGTGGTTGATTTACTAATGCCATTTACAAATTTCCCATTGACCGATAGTTTAATGGTACCATCTACGCAAATCACTTTGTAAGCATTCCATTCTCCTTTTCCTTTACACCGGTTTTCCACCGACTTACTGCGTGTTCCCCTTGGGTTATCCGGAACGGTCTCTACCCCACCAACGCCAAAGAGTTCCCCATGCACATAGGCTATAGGTTGTTGCACACCGTCTTTAGCGTTGATGTTTATCCAATCGAGTTCCAGCATCTGAACTTCCACTCCGCCTGGCAAGCGATTTTTCTCACCAGGTTTTGCATCACTCCAAACAAATACACCTGAGTTCCCACCCGATTCCATATGTTTCCATTCTACCTCAAGTATAAAGTTCTCGTACTGTTTTTCCGATCGCATCACACCAATAGGCGTCCCCTTACAGATCAGCAGTTCCTTTTCTCTGCTCCAGGTATCAGGATCAGTATTTACATTGACCCAGGTAATGGTCTTATCCTTTGTACGTCCTTTCGCAACGTCAGTTAGCACTTCTTTTCCAAACTGGATTGTGTTTTGAGCATATATCGTAGAAGTACATACTAAAACCATAGAAAAGGCCATACCTATCCCATTTAATAATTTCATGGTTATTATTTTTAGCGGTAAAAACTAAATGATTTTAGTAGATCCTGGTAAAGCAACAGGCAGATCGTCCCATTTAAGATCCCAGTTATAATCCTCTATTTTTGGTCCAAGTGAAATATTTGAATTTAATGCCTGCTCGAAAGTAACAGTCTGCCCGCTATATGCTGCCATCCTTGCCCAGATAGACAACAAGGTACTATGTGCCATAAACTCACCATTATTGATTGGCTTTCCACTGCGGATAGAAGCAAAAAGTTCATCATGCTGAATCTGGTACATGTTCTTCTTTTCACCATCATATTTCCACGGATTTTTTCCTGATATCTCATATCTCGTACCAACATTTACGAAGGCGCTACCATCAGTTCCCAATACATCAACTGTATTACGGTGGGATGTACCTTCCTGCTGTCTGCAGAAATGAAACCCTTTTGCACCATTCGCATACTCAAACTCAACAGCAAAATGGTCGTAGATATTACCGTAAATTTCGTCAACACGAACTTGTCGGCCGCCCGTACCTGTTGCACGAAGTGGCATTTTATCGCCCATTACCCAGGACATCATATCCAGACTATGCACAGCTTGTTCTACAATAAAATCGCCAGAAAGCCAGTTGTGATAATGCCAGTTACGCAATTTATAAGTCAGATCGTTCCAATCTGGCTGACGGGGGTTAGACCAATTTCCTGATCCGTTTCTAAAGGTAGAAATGGTTTTAATCTCACCCAAATCACCATTTAAAACACGGCTGAATACGCCCCTGCTTGGCAGGTCGTACCTAAAGCAAAATCCAGAAACCAGTGCCAGATTCTTCTCCTGTGCTTTTTTTGCAGCATCCAATACTTTACGGATACCCGGAGCATCAACGGCTACCGGCTTTTCACAAAACACATGTTTACCGGCATTGATAGCGGCGGTAAGTTGATCCGGTCTGAATGCAGGAGGAGTGGTTAACAAAACCACATCTACCCCAGAATCTATTACTTTCTGATAAGCATCAAAACCAATAAACTTTCTTTTCTTATCTACTTTAACTCTTTTGGCATCAATGGTGGTCAGCGCATTGAAAGCCGTTTCAAGTCTATCTTCAAATATATCTCCCAGAGCAGTAATTACGACGTCAGGATCTGCCGCCAATGCTTGAGCAGCAGCACCGGTTCCACGTCCACCGCAACCAATCAAACCAACCTTGATCGTTGATTTTGTTGAAGAGAATAATGGGGAGCCAAAACCCGTCTGATAGGCCAGCGTACTTCCGAGCAATACTATGCCCGACTTTTTTAAGAATGCTCTGCGATCAGCAGCGTGTAAATCATTAGTTTTCATTATGGTTAGGTTATTTGTGTGAACCTAAAAATAGAAAAATATTTTATTGTTCACAAAATCAGACTACCCCTAAACTTTCCGCTTACCCTCTATATTTGGTAAAAATCCGGTTACAACTCCTATTAAAGGTAAGAAAGCGCAGATTCGAAATACATATTCGATGCTGGTCTGATCAGCCAGTTTACCAAGAAGAGCCGAGCCTAAACCGCCCATACCAAAGGCAAAACCAAAAAATAATCCGGCGATCATACCTACTTTTCCCGGAATCAGTTCAGTAGCATAAACCAATATGGCCGAAAATGCAGATGCAATAATTACCCCAATAATCACCGACAATACCCCGGTCCAGAATAAAGTAGCAAATGGCAACAATAGGGTAAACGGCGCTGCACCAAGTATCGATATCCAGATAATGTACTTCCTGCCGAAGCGATCACCCAATGGGCCGCCTATTAACGTTCCCGCAGCTACAGCTCCTAAAAAGGCAAACAAATAAACCTGTGATTCCTGTACGGAAACATGAAACTTATCTATAAGATAAAAAGTATAATAACTTGTCATAGAAGCCATATAAAAATACTTAGAGAAGATCAGCACCAATAACACCCCCATAGCAAAAACCACTCGTTTCTTCGTAAACGTATGCTTGACCTCTTCGGTAATAACGTTCCTGTTTTTTGCTTTAAGCAGGAGCTGTTGCTGATACCATTTGGCAACTCTGGACAACACAACAATCCCAAGAATAGCGATTAGCGAAAACCAAACTATATAAAGCTGTCCGTTAGGCACCACAATAAGTGCAGCGAGTAAAGGTCCTATTGCACTCCCCGCGTTTCCACCTAATTGGAATATAGATTGAGCAAGTCCCTTTTTACCACCTGAAGCCAAATGAGCAACCCTCGAAGATTCCGGATGAAAAATGGATGAACCAATACCAATCAAACTCACCGCAAGTAGAATATTAATAAAACTGTTAGCAAAAGATACCGCAACAAGACCAACCAGTGTAAAAGTCATGGCTATAGCCAGAGAATAAGGGCGTGGTCTCTTGTCTGTATAAAAACCAATAAAGGGCTGTAAAATTGATGCCGTAAGCTGATAAGTAAATGTTATGAGTCCTATTTGTGTAAAACTAAGGCTAAATTTTTCTTTCAAAATCGGGTATACGGCAGGAATCACAGCCTGCAACATATCGTTAAGCAGGTGCGTAAAACTGATGGTAAATAATATAGAAAAAACTGTTTGTTGCGCTATTTGCTTTGGATCAATGGTAGAGGTAGTACTTGTTTCTTTCATTTTTATTGGGATACGTGTCCGGTTATTTTTGCAGCAATGCTCCATGCTTTCTTTGCATCACCGGCAATAATACTTTTTAACAATTGTTCATGGATGTTGTAGGTCTCTTCAAATACTGCAGCATCGGGATGGGTTTGCAGGAACCAGTTTTTTAGGTGTATGGAAACAGATCGGTAAAGATCAGCCAGGATTTCGTTTTTCGAAGCCTCAGCTATCGCGATGTGAAATTGTACATCCGCTTCGATACAGTCTTCAATTAAACCGGCGGCAGCGGCTCTTTTCCTATTTTCAAGATGCCCTCTGATGGCAATAATATCTGAATCTGTCCTATAAATGGCCGCCTTTTCTGCAATTTTCATTTCCAGAAGCTGTCTTATTTCGTCCAGATCCTGAACCCTGGCCCGCTTTAACCTTTGGTCCATGGGTTCCTTGTTGCTGGCAGACTGCTCAACAAAGGTACCTATCCCCTGTTGCACCCTAAGTAAACCGGAATTAGCCAATATCTTTATGGCCTCTCTAATCGTAGATCGGCCTACCCCAAAGCTTTTCATCAATTCAGGTTCAATTGGTAATTTTTCGTTTACCTTGTATTTACCTGAAGAAATTTGTTCTTGTATTCTGGAGGCGACTTCGTCCGCAAGTGATTTTTTCCTTATCAAATTACCTATATTAAATTCATCATATCATCAGATGAATTTCAAAGGTATGAATTTCTTTTATATCAAACCACTTAATGAATTTAAGTTTGCGATATATTCACTCATTTTTAACTTTCAGAATACTATATTTGCTATACCTGAAAGGGACATTTTTAGATTATTTTCAAATAAAACGCATAAAATAAATTATATGAAACACGGACTTTTAATTGACATGGATGGTGTCATTTATAGCGGAGAAAATTTAATTGAAGGGGCAGATAGGTTTATAGATAACCTACTTAAAAATGATATTCCCTTCACATTCATGACTAACAACAGTCAGCGTACCAGACTTGATGCCGTACGAAAATTGAAACACCTAGGTATTGAGGTTACAGAAAATCATATTTATACGAGTGCTATGGCTACAGGAAAATTCCTGGGTGACCAGGGTAAACACGGAACAGCATACGTTTTGGGTGAAGGCGGTTTATTAACCAGCTTACATGAAAATGGCATTAGCCTGGTTAATACTGATCCGGAATTTGTTGTTTTGGGAGAAGGTAGGAATTTCACCCTTGAAATGGTTCAGCGCGCGGTAGACATGATCCTGGCTGGGGCTAAATTTATCACTACTAACAGAGATCCCTCTCCAAAAAAGCCAGGATGGAGCAATTTAGGTATTGCAGCTACAACTGCCATGATTGAAGAGGCTACAGGCCGGAAAGCTTTTGTAATTGGCAAACCTAGCCCGGTGATGATGCGATCAGCACGTAAATATTTAGGTCTGGAAACAGCAGAAACTACCGTAGTTGGCGACACTATGGAGACAGATATCCAAGGTGGTGTACAAATGGGCTATAAAACCATATTGGTACTCTCAGGTATAGCTAAAAAAGAACACCTGAGTCATTATGCCTTTAAGCCTGATTTAATAGTAAGTTCAGTTGATCAAATCGACTTTCCACTAAAATGGTGGTAAAACAACGCTTAATTACTTTGGCTTAATTCGGCTTGAAATGCTTTCATCATTTCAAGCCGGACTGGCGATATAACATTGATCAAGCATTCATTTTAATTCATACACGCCATTTGGGAGAAGAAACAGCAAGTATCTTTGCCAGAGTGATACCGGGCCTGTATAGCTTCCCCAGCTCAATCCTGTTGTCCAAGGAACTAGATCCTGAACTATACAAAGAGCATTCTCCAACTTTTCAGTTAAAATTCTTCTTTACATTTAATTCTTACAATAATTTGTTTATATTAGATCTACTCCTTATTGAATCTTATGCGTTTTCTAATATTGTTATTCATTCTGTTTGGGTACACTAATATTTTTGCTTCGGAACAGTCTATCTGTCTGAACAACACCGAAAGCTATCGTAATTTAGGCAAAAGCATTTCTTATTTTGAAGACAAAGATACAAAGCTGAACCTGGCTCAGGTCCAGGCCCTACCAAGTGAGCAGTTTAAAAGGGGACAAACTGACATCCTCAACCTGGGAAATTCAAAATCAGCATTTTGGTTAAGGATTGATTATGTAAGCGGCAGCGCCAGCAGGGAATATTTAATAATTGACATTTCCAGCATTGAAAATATAGATTTCTACACCCACACATCAACGGGTATGATCCATAAAACTGCGGGCTCCATTCATCGGTCACAACCAGGTGTAATTACCACAAACAATTTCCTTTTCGAATTACCNAACAANACACAAGGACAGATTACNAAAACCATATGGCTTAGATTAAAAACCAATAACATACTTATCGTACCNGTTAAAATGGCTACTTCNGATAACTTTATACCNGGAGTTTCCGTTAAAAAAAACCTGGAGGCTATGTATATAGGTGTATTGCTAACTTTATTTTTATTCAATACATTCCTATACTTCAGTATAAAAGACAACGCCTATTTATATTACAGTATATATGTCATTTCAATGGCCATTTATGTTGTTACCTATTTAAGAGGCTATAGCTATGTACTGGGCGATAATTTCCGGATCTTGATCAATCTCTACCCGCATATTTTCCTCAGTATATCCATCATTTCTTCTATTCTATTTTCTGCCAAATTCCTAAACCTTAAGAAGCTATCTCCAAACTTAAACAGAACTTACTATATAGTTATTGCTAGTTGTATACTGATGTTTTTTTGTAGTCTTATTGGGCTCAAAAGCTTTTCAGCATCAATTGCTCAACTAATTGCCTTAACGGCTACGGTGGTTATATCTATTTCGGGAGTGATCGCTTATAAGAAAGGTCACAAAGCGGCGAAATATTATATTTTAGCCTGGACATTTATGTCAATCACAATTATTGCTGTAGTATTTAGTCTGGCCAATATACTACCGTTTCAAGATTACACCTTTGATTATGTGCCAATTGGCTCCACTATAGAACTCCTATTACTAGCTTTTGCGTTAGGCGACCGCTACCGGACCATCCTGAGCAACGAACAACTCGTACGTGATGAAAACTATTTATTAATTCAAACTCAAAATCAGCGACTGGAAAAACTGGTAACCGACAGAACACTAAAACTGAGCGATAGCATTGTACAACTGAAGGCCTCAAATGCAGTAAAAAACAAACTTTTTTCAATTATCGCCCACGACCTTAGGAGCCCATTTAATAGTTTAATGAGTATCTTTTCTTTAAAAGACATGAATCTCCTCTCTTTTGATGAGCTTAAAATGCTCCTTAACGAGAACAAGAAGAACATCGATACCATTCATAATACCCTCAATAATCTGTTGTATTGGGCAAAAAGCCAAATGGAAGGTGTAAAAACAACACCCACGACTTTTAACCTGGCTACACTTATTCAAGATCTGGCCCTGGTTTACGCTCCACTTACACAAATGAAGGGCATTAACATTAATCTTCAGATTACTGAACAATCTTCGGTTTATGCAGATGAAAACCAAATTCAACTTGTACTGCGTAATCTTATTGATAATGCGATAAAGTTTACACCATTTTCTCAAACTATAAGTATTAGCTTATCCCATAGTGATGAGCATTTGAAAATATCTGTGACAAATAGCGTATCCAACACCGATGAGCTAAACATTGAGGGCATTACAAATCCAGACAATCATGAATCCACTTATGGTACAAGTCATGAAAAAGGGATAGGTCTTGGTTTGCATTTATGCCGCGAATATATTAAAGGTAACGGTAGCAAACTACAGGTTAAAATAAACGACAGGGTTGTTTCATTTTGCTTTGAACTTCCACTTGCTCAGCAAACCAACACTATTCTGGCATAATTATCGTTTTAGACTTTGTTATGAAGACTAAACTGATTCTTTTTTTTCTGCTTTGCCATACAGCTATATACGCGCAGCCATTTGTTTTCCCTGTTCTTCCGGAATATGGAAAATCCGCAGAATCGCTTATTCCTTCCAATTGGAAAATAATTGACAGCATATCCGGCGACTTAAACAACGACAACATAAAAGACTTCGCCTTTGTCATAGAGTTTTACCGTCCTGTAAAGGAAAACAGAGCCTATGGCGATAATGAGACTGAACTTATTACTGAAGTACAAAAGCCGAGAATTCTGGCAGTTTATTTTAAAAAATCCGCAAAAGGCGCCTATCGAATGGCTGCCCAGAATAACAATTTCATCCTCCGCTCGGAAGAAGGCGGAACAATGGGTGATCCTTTACGCCCACTAAAAATCGAGTCGAACAAGCTGTTACTATCCTTTGAAGGCGGTGGTAACTGGCGCTGGATCCTGAATTACAGGTTTAAATACCTGGACAAAGACTGGCAACTTACTGAAGCTAATAACTACACCTATCATAGTGCCTCAGGAGAAATGAATGATAAACAGTACGATTTTATCAACAAAAAACGTAAAGTCATCAGCGGTAAAATCAATGATACTACAGCCTCTAATGAAACCTTTGAACAGCCCTTAACGGTAAAAACATTGCGAACATTTAGCAGCTTTAAAAAACCATGGACCTGGGAAGTTGCTCCGGATGAGTTTTTATAGAAAACAAAAAAGGCTTGTTAAAATATTTAACAAGCCTTTTTAATTTATAGCTAAATACTAACGTGAGTAATTAGGTGCTTCTTTAGTGATAGCCACATCATGTGGATGACTTTCTCTCATACCTGCAGCTGTAATGCGTACAAATTTAGCTTTCTGTAAGTCTTCGATAGTAGCGGCACCACAGTAGTGCATTCCGGCTCTTAAACCACCTACATATTGGTAGATTACTTCAGCCAACGTTCCTTTGTAAGCTACACGGCCAACAATACCTTCCGGTACAAGTTTGGTAACTACATCAGTTTCATCCTGGAAATAACGGTCTTTAGATCCTTGTTGCATTGCTTCTACTGAACCCATGCCGCGGTAAGATTTAAATTTACGTCCTTCATAAATGATCGTCTCACCTGGTGACTCTTCAACACCTGCGAATAACGAACCTGCCATGATTACATTTGCACCAGCTGCTATTGCTTTAACAATATCACCTGTTTGCTTGATACCACCATCAGCAATTACCGGAATTCCAGTTCCTATTAGTGCCTGAGCACATTCAAATACAGCGTATAACTGAGGTACACCTACACCAGCAATGATTCTGGTAGTACAGATTGAACCTGGTCCGATACCTACTTTAACAGCATCAGCACCCGCAGCAGCTAAAGCCAGAGCTGCATCAGCAGTTGCGATATTACCGGCAATTACCTGCAATTCCGGCCATCTTTCTTTAATGGCCTTAACCATATCAATTACACCTTTCGAGTGACCATGGGCAGTATCAACTGTTACCACATCAACTCCGGCCTGTACCAATGCGGCAACACGGTCAATGTTATCTGCAGCAACACCTACAGCAGCTCCAACGCGTAAACGTCCGCGCTCATCTTTACATGCTTTAGGATAATTTTTATACTTCTGAATATCTTTGAAAGTGATCAATCCGGCTAAGTGGCCTTCTTTATTAATAACAGGAAGTTTTTCAATTTTATAATCCTGTAAAATCTCTTCTGCTTGTAAAAGCGTTGTTCCTTCAGGTGCAGTAATCAGATTTTCTCTGGTCATTACTTCTGAAACGTTACGCTGCATATCTTTCTGAAAGCGCAGGTCTCTGTTGGTAATGATACCTACCAGTTTATTATCAGCATCAATAACCGGTATTCCACCGATTTTGAAATCTTTCATAATCTGGAATGCATCCGCAACTTTAGCATTTGCATTTAAAGTAACCGGATCCTGGATCATTCCGCTTTCTGAGCGCTTTACCTTTCTTACCTCCTCTGCCTGACGTTCAATGCTCATATTTTTGTGCAGCATACCGATACCACCAGCCTGAGCAATGGCAATAGCCAAACCAGACTCAGTTACAGTATCCATAGCAGCAGAAACTACAGGAACATTAAGACGTATTTTTTTGGTTAAGAAACTTCCGGTATCCACATCACGTGGTAAAACTTCGGAATAAGCTGGTACTAATAATACGTCATCGTATGTTAGTCCTTCGGCAATAAATTTATTGGGATCGAGTTGCATAGCAAATAATTTAAGAGTTACTATTTGCCGGGCAAAGATACCATTATTATTGATAAACTGCAATAGTTTCTGGAAGATAGTCTGGTCCACGAGAAAGATTACAATTAAATTAACAACGCATATATCAATGTTTAAGACTGTTAACTCTTTTAATGCCCACAATAAGTTTCTGTTGCAATCAAAAAAATGTAAATTGACCTGGACTACTTTAGCTGAAACATGAAATACATCATTGCTCTTGCCATTCTCATTACTTTCTTTTTAGGTGCAAATGCTCAAACTTTTAAATATGCATTTGTGACGGATACACATGTGGGCACTGCCACTGGTGAGGAAGACTTGAGAAGGACCGTAAAAGACATCAATAAACAACCAGATATTGATTTTATTTTAGTTACCGGTGATGTAACTGAAATGGGCACCAAATATGAAATCAAACGGGCCAAAGATATTTTGGGTAAACTGAAACAGCCATGCTATGTTATACCGGGAAATCATGACACCGGATGGTCTGAATCAGGAGGCGTAGATTTCATTAAAGCATTTGATGGTGATAAATTTACTTTTGATCATAATGGTTATCGTTTCATAGCATGCGCATCGGGTCCCTATGTAAGAATGTCGGATGGACATATTCCCAGAGATGCAATTGTTTGGCTGGATGAAATTCTCAAAAAAACACCAGATACAATGCCTATTGTTTTTATTAACCACTACCCGCTTGACAATGGTTTAGATAATTGGTATGAAGCTATAGACAGGTTGAGAAATTATAATGTAAAGTATGCCATCTGTGGCCATGGACATTCCAATCTCGCACTGGATTTTGAAGGGATTTCAGGAACTATGGGAAGATCAAATCTACGAGCTAAAGAAGTTGTTGGTGGTTACAATATCGTAACCATGCGTCAGGACTCAGTCTTGTTTACAGTAAAAAGACCTGGCCTGCCAATAGAAACACCATGGAGAAAAATTAACCTACAAACCACATTACCACCTCCGCCCTTAAAATATGCACGTCCCTCCTATGTATTAAATGAAATTTATCCGAATGTTGAACAAGCCTGGACATATCATGCACCTGCTAACGTAGTATTAACGCCTGCGGCAAATGACAGTCTGGTTGTATTTGGGAATAGTATCGGTGAAGTTGTAGCCCTATCTCTGGTGGATGGAAGTAAAAAATGGACTTTTAAAACCAAGGGAGCGATTTATTCTTCTCCGGCAATAGCTAATGGCATTGTTGTATTTGGATCAGGGGATGGCTTCATTTATGCATTGGATGTGAATACAGGTAAACAGGTATGGAAGTTTAAAGCTAAAGCGGCAGTCCTGGGCACGCCTGTAATTGAACAAAACACAGTATATATTGGGGGAAGTGATCACCAATTCAGAGCCATAGATTTACAAACAGGTGATCTGCTATGGTCATTTAAAGATGTTGAAGGAACGATTGTCGGCAAACCTTTGATTTATGAAGGCAAAGTGATTTTTGGCTCCTGGGGCAGGCATTTATACGCGCTGGATCAAAACAATGGCGACCTGTTATGGAAATGGAACAACGGTCATGCCAACCGGATGTTCTCTCCGGCTATGTGTACCCCGGTAGCACATAAAGGCATCGTATATGTGGCCGCCCCCGACCGTGTGCTCAGTGCTATCGATGCCAGCAAAGGAACTACACTATGGAGAAATAAAGAAGCTACAGTAAGAGAATCCATAGGTATTTCGGAAGATGGCTCCATGATTTTTGGAAAAACGATGAATGATGAAGTTGTTGCTTTTAAAACACAGCCTACCGATCCGGGAGTAGCGTGGAGACTAAATATGAGTTTTGGTTATGAGCATGTACCATCCATGCTGATCGCAAAGGATAAACAAGTCTTTTTCGGAACAAAAAACGGTGTGGTTTATTCTTTTGATCCAGCGCTTCGTAAACTTGTCTGGGCCCATAAAATTGACAACTCAATGGTAAATACCGTAAATGTTTTAAGCAAAAATGCCGTTTTAGTTGCAACAATGGATGGCGTAGTTACATTACTTAAGGTTAAGTAAATAATTTGTTTTCATTTTGCGTTAAATGTTATAATTTTATAAAAAAATTAACGTTTCATGAAGAAAACAATTCTGNCCATCGGTCTANTTTTACTGATATCCTCCTTTTTACAAGCTCAGCAAAAAGCAAATCCCTCAAAAACTTTCAAATACGGAAAAGTAGAACTNAGCGAATTCGACATTAAGGGTAGTGGTCCCGATTCTGCAGCATCGGCTGTGGCATTGTTTGATGTGGGAAAGGGTTATTTTGACCTCAGTCCAAAAACCGGTGATTTCGTATATGTTTTCGAAAGGCACACGCGCTATAAAATCGTCAACAAAAACGGTTACGATTATGCAAATCTGGAACTTCAGTTCTATAGAAACAACAATAGCGAAACAAAGCTTACCGATATGGAAGCCGCAACATACAACCTGGAAGGCGGTAAAGTTGTAACCAGCAAACTAAGTAAGGATGCCAAATTCACTGAAAAACAGGACAAAAACTATACGCTTAAAAAATTTGCTTTACCTAATGTAAAAGAAGGTTCTATTGTTGAGTATAAATACAAAATAACATCTGATTTCATCTTCACGCTAAGAACATGGTATTTCCAGAGGGAAGTACCAACCTTGTATTCAGAATATGACGTCACTATTCCTGAATATTATAGATACAAAACCAACGCTGGTGGTTACCTATATTTAAATCCAGCGCAGAGTACAATAAACCGGTCATTTTCAAATAGCGGAGGAACGCTTTCAGTCACATGCGTAAAACAGCATTACCAGGTTGAAAATGTACCTGGTTTAAAGCAGGAAGGTTTCATAACTACAATGGAAGACTATGTCAGCAAAATAGGATTTGAACTCAGCTCAATAACTGTTCCGGGGCAGGTCTACAAAGAGTTTACTTCAACATGGCCTAAGGTCGTACAAGGATTAATTGAAGATGAAAATTTCGGTCAATTCATTAATAAAAAAAGCTTTAGTAAAAATCTTTTAAAAGATGTAATTAAGCCCTCCGCAAATCTCGATACAGCACTCCAGCAAATATTCGACTATGTAAAAAATAACATCAAATGGAACGACGACTTTAGTTTTTATACGACTGAAACTAATCCAAAAACCATATTTGAAAAGAAAACAGGTAATTCAGCAGATATTAACCTATGCTTGCTTACGCTTTTAACGGAAGCAAAGATAACAGCATCACCGGTATTACTCAGTACAAGAAAAAATGGAACCCACCCGGGAATCCCCATGATTACAGATTTCAATAACCTTATTATACAGGCCGAAATTGGCGACAAGACCATACTTTTAGACGCCATTGATAAAGACCACAGCCTTAATATGATCGCGTATGATAACCTGAATCGTCAAGGCTTAAAAGTAAATATGGCGGATATCAATGCAAACTGGATATCAATTGAAGAAACTAACCTAAGCAGGAAAAATATCAGCTTAGTATTAAAAATGGATACGGAAAACAAACTCAGTGGAAACCTGTATTTATCTTCCAGTCATTATGAAGCGCTAAATCGAAGAGACAAGTATAAATCGGCAACCAATGAAACCGATTATCTTAAAGGATATAAAACGGATAAACCTGGTTTGGGAATTAAAAACTATACCATTACAAATCTGAATGACCCTAATGTTCCACTTATTGAAAGTATGGATGTTATTATTGAGGACAATGTTGAGGAAGCGGGAAACCTGGCCTATTTTACTCCTCTCCTGTTTGAAAGGACTAAAGAAAATCCCTTTAAACTGGAAGAAAGACTTTTTCCGGTTGATTTCGCCTATCCGGTGGAAGAAAATTATCGTATTACCATAGAACTCCCAAAAGAATACACACTGGATAAGGCCCCGAAGAATGAAAAAGTAATTTTACCTGACAATAACGCGTCCTTCATTTTTGTTTTCGCAGCACAAGAAAACAAAATAATGATTTCAAGTAAAATAACCTTTAAAAAAGCTGTTTTCAGCCCTGAAGAATACCATTCATTGAAAGAGCTTTTTAAAAATGTAATAAGAAAACAGGCCGAACAGATTGTAATTAAGAAAGGCTAATCATGAGATCAATACTTTTTACGATAGCTCTTTTTGCTTTTACTAAAGCCGGAGCTCAGGGAATTTATGACACAAGTAAAATTCCTGCAAATTTAACAAACAATGCCTCGGTGGTTATCAGGAATGAAGAACAGATATACGAAGTAAAAGACCCTGGCAATGCTGTACTAAGCTACAAAACAGCAGTAACCATTTTAAATAAAAGTGGTCAGGATGCATCTGCTATGCGTGAGTATTATAATAATTTCTCTAGTATCAGTAGTCTAAAAGCATCATTATATGATGAAAAAGGTAATAAAATAAAAGATTATAAAAGTTCCGACTTTAAAGATAAAAGCGTGGTTTCTGATGGAACACTATATCAGGATAACAGGATCAAGCACCTGGATTTCACGTACCCCAGCTTTCCTTACACCATTGAATTCAGCTATACAGTAGATTATAAAGGAATCCTTAATTATCCTACATGGTATCCGGCAAGCACCTGGGGCTACGCCGTAGAAAAGTCTAACTATACCTTTAAAATACCTGAAACAATGACTTTCAAGTATTTAAAAAGCAATCACATAAAAACAGATTCAGTTAAGGTAAAAGACAAGATCCACTATAAATGGAGTTGTGAAAATATACCTGCATTAGAATATGAAGTAATGAGTACAGGTCTAAGGAACATCATGCCCTGGGTAAATATAGCACCAAATGAGTTTGAGTTTGACAACTCGAAAGCCAATATTGAAAACTGGAAAAACCTTGGCGCCTGGCTTTACACCTTGAGCAATGGAGGACAAGTTCTGCCAGAAGCTACAAAAGCCAAAGTTCAGAGCCTGATTAAGGATGTAAACACGTCAAAAGAGAAGGTGAAAGTATTGTATAACTACTTACAATCGAACACCAGATATGTAGGTGTACAATTAGGTATAGGTGGCTATAAACCTATAACGGCTGAAAAAGTCTCGTCTGTAAATTACGGAGATTGCAAGGGTCTTTCAAATTACATGAAAGCCTTACTACAAGAAGCGGGCATAAAGTCTAACCTCGTGGTAATTGGTAATGGTTTACCTTCCTTAAATAAGAACTATGCCAGTATGAACCAGGCCAACCACATGATTCTTTGCGTACCGTTTGAAAAAGATACAACCTGGCTGGAATGTACCAGTCAATACGTACCTGCGGGTTATATTGGAAATAACAATTCGAACAGAACTGTCCTCTTAATCACTGAAGAAGGAGGAAAACTTGTACAAACACCAGTATATACGCCTATTAGCAATTATCAAAAACGAGCTGCCAATGTAATAGTGGATGAGCAAGGAGCTGCTGATATCAATATTGAAACCCAATATGGGAATGCCCAATATGAAAACAATCTTGGCATGCTCTTTATTGAGCCAACGGAAAAAAGAAAGAAGGTTATGAACGAATTAAGCATTCCTAATATGCAGATTACTGATTTGAGTTATACTCAACCAGATAAAGATGCGGCAGTATTGAATGAAAAAATAAGCTTAAAATGTACACAACTGCTAACTAAGGGTGCCGATAAGTTATTTCTTACTTTAAACTTATTAAACAGACAAGATTATACGGTAACTGCAATGGAAGCACGTAAAACACCTTTCGGAATCGAATTTAGTTATAATGACGAAGATCAGATCACTTATACCATACCAAAAGGGTATAAAATAGAATTTATGCCTAAAGACATTGTTTTAGACTCTGAATTTGGCAAGTATACAGCTAAGGTAGTTTCAAAAGGTAATACCTTGATTTATACCCGAACAAAAACAATGATAAACAAGCAATACCCACCTGAGAAGTATAACGACTTTGTTGCCTTTTACAAAAAGATCTATCAGGCTGATAAACAAAAAGGTATCCTGGCTAAAATAGAATAGCCAGGACACCTGTTATTATTTTTTACCCACTACGACTTTTGTAAAGTCATCAGTATTGAGATATTTATTAGCTAAATCTTTCAAATCAGCTGCTGTTATTGATTTTACAGTTTGAATATAGTTTTCATAATAGCTGTAATCCAATCCTGAGAAGTAAACATTCTTAAATTTATCAGCATGAGAAAAAGCATTTTCAAGACTTCCAAGCATAGATCCTAACATATAGTTTCTCACTAAAGCCAATTCACCATCCTGAACCAGTTCATCTTTTAGGATATTGATCTCTTTTTCTATTTCATTTAAGGCACTACTGCACACCTCTGCTCCTACTTCCGTAGCAATAAAGAAGTAGCCTGCATCTTTTAGAGAAGCTACTGCAGAGCCTATACCATAAGTATAGCCCTTATCCTCACGGATATTAGCCATCAAACGAGAGCCAAAATAACCACCAAGCAGACAGTTCAACACCTGGAAGCCGGGGAAATCAGGATGATTCCTGGTAATTGCCAGGGTTCCCATCCTTATAGCGGATTGAATAGCTTCCGGTCTTTCAACCAGAATGTCTCCCTTATGAATACTGCTGAAGTTGAAATTATTGCATACAGATGCGGCATCATTGTTCCAGCCATTACCCATAATCCTATTAAGGATATTGAATTCCGTCTCTTCAAATTTTCCGGCAACAAAAATAGTACAGTTTTCAGGCTTGTATGCTGCTTTAAAATAGTCGAAAAGGTCAGCTCTTTTTATAGCATCGTAATGTGAAGGATCAATGTTGGAACCATAAGGTGTGTCGCCAAAAAGCGCATTTGCAAAATGCTTTCTGGCTAAGAAATCATTCTTTTGCAGGCTAACCTGTAATGACTGCTTTTGATTCTGTATAAAAATAGCCAGTTCCTGCTCGGGGAAAATACTATCATTTAAGATAGAATGCAGAATCGGCAGCACCGAGTTTAAATGCTTATTTAGCGTATAAAGCTTAACACAAGTTTGATCTGCACCATACTCTGTTTGCAAAAATGCGCCGTAATAATCTACCTTATCTGCAATTTCCTTAGCGGTAAGTGTGGTGGTACCATTATTGATTAAATGACTAACTGCGATCGCTTCAAGCGGTTTTGAAGGATCCCAGTTTACATTTTCGAATATAAACTCAATACGAACAAGTTCCTGTTTACCAGCATTAATAGTGAAAACCGGTATACCATTGTCCAGTACTTGTTTTAAAGGTTCAATGAAACTAATTTCATCAACCAGTTTTGATTCCGGGGCTAGTGTACGGTTAAGCATCTTGAGTAGTTAATTGGGTAGTTAAATAGTATAAAGTTGAACATTGTTCCTCCGTAAAGGTAGCTTTTGCAGCTTGCTGTATACGTGCCGGAGTAACAGACAGATACTTGTCTATTTCGGTATTCAAGGTCGCCGCATCACCCAACAATTCATAATAAGCCAGATTCATCGCCTTATCTAAAAGGCTCATCTCCGCAAATACCATGATAGATTCCGACTTATTTTTCACTTTGGTAATCTCTACGTCAGTAACTTCTTCGGCTTTAAGTTTATCCAATTCCGCCCAGATTGCCGCTTCTGCGTTTTCTACACTTACGCCCTCAACCAGTTTGCCTTCGATCACAAAAAGACCTTCATCAATACTGCTGGAAATGTAAGCATGAATATCACTAAACAGTTGCTGTTCTTTTAACAAACTGTGATACAACCTCGAAGATTGTCCCTGAGAAAGAACGTCAGACATCAAATCGAAGGCCTGGTATTCGCTGTCGTTTCTTGCCGGCATTTTAAAGGCCATATAAATGGCATTCAATGGGACATCAGCAATAACCGTATCTTTTCTTCCTTCAGTTTGCACCGCTTCCTTAGGCAGGTTTCGAAGGTATTTCTCTCCTGCAGGAATAGGTGCGAACCATTTTTCGGCCAAGGCTTTTACTTCTTCGGTTTTAACATTCCCGCCAACTACCATAATGGCATTTTGTGGGTTGTAGTGCTTTTTGAAAAATGCTTTCACATCTTCCATTTTAGCATCTTCAATCTGTTTCAAATCCTGACCAATAGTAGCCCAACGATAAGGATGCGTTGTATAAGCCAGCGGTCTAAGCTTTAACCAAACATCGCCATAGGGCTGATTCAGGTAACGTTGCTTAAACTCTTCGCAAACTACATTACGTTGTGTTTCTAAACTTTTTTCAGAAAAAGCAAGACTCAACATCCTGTCGCTCTCCAACCAAAAAGCTGTTTCGAGGTTTACTGCAGGTAAAGTGATATAATAATTGGTGATGTCGTTGCTGGTAAAAGCATTGTTCTCACCTCCTACCCTTTGCAATGGCTCGTCGTAACTTGGAATATTTACTGACCCACCAAACATCAGGTGCTCAAACAAATGGGCGAAGCCGGTCTTACCCTCCTCCTCGTCCCTGGCACCTACGTCATATAAGATATTTAGCACTGCCATAGGTGTTGTATCATCTTCGTGTACCAGTACACGCAACCCATTGGCTAATGTAAAACGGTTAAAATCTACCATATAATATATTAAAATAATTGCGCCAAAGATAGGAATAATGGACAGCCGAAAGCAGATCATATTTAATTAAGACAAACAAATTATATTGATAAAAACAACTTATGGTATATTTGCCCTATGAATACTGCCGAATTATTACACAGGGCCTTGCATTTCGACTTTCTAACAAAGGAAGAAGGTGTATTTTTATATCATCATGCAGCAACTGCTGAGCTCGCTTACGTAGCCAATGAACTGAGAAAAAAACAAGTACCCAGTGGTAAAGTAACCTGGCAGATAGACAGAAATGTGAATACCACCAACGTGTGTATTGCAAACTGTAAATTCTGTAATTTTTTTAGAAGACCAGGTCACGACGAAAGTTATATTACGGATATTGAAACCTATAAAGTAAAAATAGAAGAAACATTCAGGTTGGGTGGAGATCAGTTACTATTACAGGGAGGACATCATCCTGATCTGGGATTAAAATTTTATGCAGACTTATTTAAACAACTCAAGGAACTATATCCTGACTTGAAACTTCACGCATTAGGTCCACCCGAAATTGCGCACGTTGCTAAACTGGAAGGACTTTCACACACTGAAGTTTTATCGGCATTAAAGGCCGCTGGAATGGACTCTTTACCTGGTGCAGGTGCGGAAATTTTGAACGACAGAGTTAGAAGATTAATATCAAAAGGCAAATGTGGCGGACAAGAGTGGCTGGATGTAATGAGAGCGGCACATCAGCTTGACATCACCACTTCTGCAACTATGATGTTTGGTCATGTTGAAACNATAGAAGAACGTTTTGAGCATTTGGTATGGATCAGAGAAGTACAAAGTGAAAAACCAGCCGATGCCAAAGGTTTCCTTGCCTTTATTCCNTGGCCTTTCCAGGATGACGGTACCTTGTTAAAACGTTTAAGAGGCATCAGCAATAATGTTTCCGGCGATGAATACATCAGGATGTTGGCTTTGAGCCGAATCATGTTGCCCAACATTAAAAATATACAAGCTTCATGGCTTACCGTTGGTAAAAATGTCGCTGAACTATGTTTACATGCAGGCGCTAACGATTTTGGTTCAATCATGATCGAAGAAAACGTGGTGTCTGCAGCCGGTGCTCCGCATCGATTTACAGCTAAAGGAATTCAGGATGCCATCAGAGAAGCTGGTTTTGAGCCTCAACTACGTGGTCAGCAATACAATTACCGTGATTTACCAGACCATCTGGAAGAACAGGTAATTAATTACTAAAATATGGGAATGGGGACATCCGTCCCCTTCCCCATATTAAACTTGAACAACTATAATTTGAATCCTGTTCTCAGGAAAAGATTAGCAATCCCCACAACTTCAGCTTTCGAAAGCGTTTCATCAAAAGACTCTACAGCTGCAGCTTTAGTTATTCCAGTCGCAATACCAGTAATGGTAATACCTGCCTGAACATCATTATTTTCGCGCACATAAACCGCATCTACAGCCCCAACACCAGTATCATTTGCTATACCGCCAGGTCCCAAACTAATCCATGGTTTTAAACCGCTCGCACCATTTGCAGCAAGCATCTGGCGAATGTGAGAAGCATGACGAGCTTCTACCGCATGAATTTGCAATGCAGTTGTCAATACCGCATTCCCTTTTAAAGCGGTAGCCTGACCTTTATAAGCCCTAACTCCGGTATCTTCAAAACCCAGCGCAACTTTTAAAAAGGTGAGGTAATCTGAATATACCAGCGGAAATGTTCCTCCGGCAGTAAAATCCGTCATGGCATAAGTGATTTCAGCTCTGGCAGAAGCACCTAATGCGCCTTTTAATAAATTTACATGAGCCAATTCGTGGTTACGTATAGTAGTGATTGCAGCTGTTGGGGCTCCCGCAGGAACCAACGTTGGCGCAGCAACTAGTGCGTGATTATAATAATGATATTCCAGATATTCCAATGCCAAAGCAAAGTTCAATACATCAGCTACCCCACTAGGGGTGGTTTGTCCGTATGCTTTTTTAAACATAGATCCCATGGCCAATGGTAAAGCAGCCAGGGAGATCTTTTTACCAAAATTAAAAAAATCCTTCATGGCAGTCCTTCGCGGGCTTAAACGTTCATAGATCTCTCCATCAACCTTTTCTATTTCTTCAATTATATTTACGATATTCATGATTTCTGGTTTTAAGGTTAAAGATTGATTACGTTAATTTTTGTTTTGATGTATTTGCCGGCGATAGCCAATACTTTATCAGGCGATAATGCTCCATCCAATCCATTGGCGTCGCTCGCACCAAGGTCCTTCAGACTGGTTAAATCAGCGAAACTTCCGTTCGAAATTAAATCCCTTATATAAGCCGCATGGCGTGCCTCAACCGAAACAATTTGTCCTGCCAGGGTTAAATAGACATCACTTTTTATACGAACACCTGCCCCATTATAAGCAGCAACGCCCAAATCTTCAAAAGCTTTAGCTGCACCTAATACACTGCTGCTATCAGTAAAATTTATGCTGGAAAAGTTGACTTCCAAACCGCTTATAGCTGCATTTCCCAGTGCCTTTTTGAAAAATTCTCTATGCGCAATTTCATGAAACTGAATATCCTGGAAGTAAGCTTTTTCTGCAGGACTAAAGGTCGATGGAGGATTTGAAGCCACCTGAATATAAAATGCTGCTTCTAACTGCTCCAAAGCATAAGCGTAGTTTAATACACCAAAGTCATCCTTAAAATCTAAAGTTACCCCTCCCGGCATCATTTCATTCCGGCGCTCCTTTTTACAACCAGCAGCAATTAATGCAATACCTGCTGCTCCCGCTCCTGCATATTGTAAAAAGGAACGACGCTGTAAACGGGCATTAAATATATTGCTTTCTTCATGCAGCACATCTGGCTGCACATTACTTTTTGAGTTTTTCATAGTCTTAAGTTTTTCAGTAATTATGAAGTCCTACCGTCGTAGTATTCATAATTGTTAATTATTGGTTCATTCTGTAAGACGTTCTACACCTCCACTTACGAGAGTGGTGTGCCCGCGGTTTTAATAAGCCTATATTTATTAAATAACCTCGTGATATGCCATTTTTTTAATAAATTCACAAGATTAAACTAAAGCTGTGCTAAATACTATTATTGTTGATGATGAAGAATTTGCCCGCTCTTCATTGTACTTCCTATTACAAGAGAATTGCGATAGCATCCATATTTCGGGCATTGCCAAATCCGTAGCCGAGGCACGTAATCTCCTCGCTCAGCACCCTATTGATTTGATTTTCCTTGATATTGCGATGCCGGGAGAAGATGGCTTTGAGCTAATCCCCGATGTACAGAAGAGCAAAGCCCATGTCATTTTTACCACTGCCTATGACCAATATGCACTTAAGGCCATTAAAGCAAATGCCCTCGATTACCTTTTAAAACCCATAGACATTGATGAGTTAAAAGTTGCCGTTGATAAAGCCGTAAAACTCATCTCCCTGAATAAAAACGGTAACGGTCGTAATGAAAATATGCAAAACCTGGCCGTAAACCTTGCAGAAAGAAACGAAATCAGGAAGATTAGCCTACCCAATGGACAAGGATACAGCCTGGTAAATATCGACGATATCATTCATATTGAGGCGGACAGCAATTATTCGGTTTTTTATCTCGCCAACAAAGACAAGATTACAGTTTCGAAAGTTTTGAAGGAGTACGAAGAAATATTACCCGATAACCAGTTCATAAGAATACATAAATCAAGCATCGTGAACCTGAATTATGTAAAAGAATATAACTCAAAAAACGGACTGGAAGTGATCCTTAAAAATGGAGAAAAAATTGCGGTATCCAGACGGCGCGCTAGTGATTTTGCCGAAAAAATTAAATCATATACCCGTTTTGACAGTGATAAATAAGCAGTTAAAAATAATACTAAAGTTTTCCATCCTGGCGGTGCTCATGTTAACATTTAGTTATGTCAGCAACGCTCAAACCACGTATATACAACACCTTAGCACAAAAAACGGACTTCCAAGCAATAACTGTTATTACACTTTACAGGATACTAAAGGCTACATCTGGATTGCTACCGATGCCGGTGTCAGCAGGTTTGATGGTAAAGTATTCGAAAATTTCTCTATCGACGATGGACTTCCCGACAACCAGATCATACAGCTGAAAGAAGACAAAAGCGGTAAGATTTGGTTTTTAGCACTAAACGGTCAGCTCGGCTATTTTTTTAACGGAAAATTTTATAATGAAAATAACGACAAACTGCTAAAGCTGCTAAAATTTAATGCGGTTGTTGTTTCTTTCCTGGAAGACAGCAAGGGACGAATCTGGTTCGGAACCAACAAAAATGTATTGGTGATGTGGGATGGGAAAACCATTATGAAATACATCTCCGCGGATCCGGAGCATCAATACACCAGCACATTTGTACACGAGGATAAGTTTGGGAAAATATGGGCATTCAGCAATAAATGCGTACGGGTTTTTAACGACAAAACTTTCACTACTGTATCACATGGCACCCTCCCCATTTCCTATAAAACTATATTAAATCTGCCCGACAAAAGCTTAGGTTATTTGGATAAAAACGGACTAAATATCAGAGTAGGAGGTGATCAGCGCCTATCCTTAAAACTAGATAGCACCTTATTAAACAATGATCCCGGTTTTTTCCTTGTAGATAAAAACAAAGACCTGTGGCTTAGTAATGGTTCCGGGGTCTATTGTATTGAACCCTCCGGAAAAACAACCCAATACCTTAAGAATATCCCATCCAGTCAGGTTATCAAAGATGCAAAAAACAACATGTGGTTTACCACAAACAGTGGGATCTACATGCTGCCCCAAAAAGATGAGCGGTTATACATCATCAATAAAACCAATGGCTTAAATACCGACATAGTAAAAAGCGTGGTAAAGGATAATAACAATAGCCTATGGCTTGGCCTGGATGAAGGAAACATAAACATACTTAACCTGAAAACCTATGGTGTTAACACAAGGATCCAACTGCCAGATAAAAAGAGATACAATGTCATAAAGCAACTGGCCTATGATACCCTGCAGCAATCCATGTATTTTGCTTCCGATTATGGCTTGGGAAGAGTAAACAACATTTACGGCAAACAAAACATTGATTACCTGAAAGAAACAAACAACCGTATGTTTGTTGTTAAAAGTTTTGCGTTAAAAAACGAACATACCCTTGCACTTGCCTTATCCTCAGGCGTCTTTGTTCTGTCAGACCAGTTAAATAGATTCGAATTCACATCTGTTAATTTTAAACAAGGTGTAGATTTATTCAATAATCGCGCTTACCGTGTTTTTTATGACCACGAGCAAAATCTATGGTTTTCAAATATCAATGGTCTCTCAGAATATTCTAAAGGCATTTTGTCTAGTTATTACGGCGAGCATCCACTTCTGACAAAAAGAATTAACGACATACAGGAATTAAATGATGGTACCATTGTGCTTGCTACAGATGGATACGGGCTTGTATTCCTTAAAAATAAAAAAGTAGTTAGCGTAATCACGCAAAAAGATGGGCTCGCTGATAACATTTGCAAAGGGCTGTATGTAAGAGGAAATTACATCTGGATCATTACAAACAATGGTATAAACCGAATAGCATCGAACAAGAAGCCGCTTTCAGTAGAATCATTTGAGTATACCAATGCCATGCTGGCTGATGACGTAAACAGTATGTTTATTGATGATCATTATGCTTATTTCGCTACAAATAATGGGCTTATATTCTTCGATTATCACCGAAGAAGCAATAAGCATGAATCGCCTAAAGTTTTCATCACATCTATCATAAGCAACAAGACAAAACTTGGTCTGAATTATGCCATGCATACCCTCGCTCCCTCCAGCAACAACATTACATTTACCTACAGTGCTATTGATTTCCAGAATAAAAGCATTACTTATCGCTATAGACTGAAAACAGACGCAAACTGGACAGAAACCAAGAGTCGCCGACTCGAGTTTTCTTCCCTGGAGCCGGGAGACTATACTTTTGAACTCAGTGCCAAATCAAACAACAGCAACTGGAGTACACCTACACGGGTCAATTTCTCTTTAAAAAGGCACTTCTGGCAAACCATATGGTTTATGGCAGGCCTGTTTCTTTTTGCCGGTTTTGGCTTTTACAAAGTGGCCGTTGTAGTAACCAGAATGCAAAAGAACAAAGAGCAGCAACAACTACTGCTAAAAAATAAGATTCTAATGCTCGAGCAACGTGCCTTGCAAGCCATGATGAATCCACATTTTGTATTCAATGTGATGAATTCAATTCAACATTACATCAATACAAAAGACCCCAACTCGGCCAATAAGATATTAACAGGCTTTGCTAAACTGATCAGAAAAAACCTGGAAATATGTACAAAAAGCTTTATTAGTCTGGATGAAGAAGTGGAATACCTGGAACTTTACCTAAGTCTGGAGAAAAAGAGATTTGGTGAAAAGTTCCATTACAGTATAAAACTTAGCCGAGACATCGATAAGGAAGAAACGCTGATCCCCTCTATGATTCTCCAACCTTATATAGAAAATGCCATATGGCACGGATTAATGCCTAAAGAAGATGGTGGTAATCTCGATATATGTATTGATCTTAAAGATAAAGATCATTTATTAATCCAAATCATTGACGACGGTGTGGGTATTGATAATTCTCTGAAAAATAAAAAAGGACATCATATAAGCAAGGGGATGAACCTGACCAAAGAAAGGATAAATCTGTTAAACCAGGTAGAGCCAAATCCAATACAATTGGACATTAAACAAAACGGCGCTTCCGGTACACATGTATCCATTTTGGTCCCATTGAATCATTAAATTACCGTTTACTCAATTATTCATACCACTTACTAAGTTTAAAAAAAACGTTTTAAAA
>Ga0065714_10064639_pt1 | contig 26594 bp, 20 predicted proteins | sample MisRhiReplicate2_FD_59101 | JGI IMG/M metagenome (GOLD analysis project Ga0065714, IMG submission 59101) | Miscanthus rhizosphere microbial communities from Kellogg Biological Station, MSU, sample Rhizosphere Soil Replicate 2: eDNA_1 v2... | ecosystem: Host-associated > Plants > Roots >... | reverse complement strand
AAAGCGCTCCCGTAGAGCTATCAGTTGACCCTCGTTGAGCGGGTCAAGCCCGGCCTGAGCAGCCAGCGACAACAGACTGGCGGTGTTAGCAACCGTGCGCGCTGCCACATCGGCCATTCGGTACGCCAGGGCGGCGTTCAACCAGGGCTGCCAATCCGGCGAGACGCAGGCAATAGCCGCTTTCCAGTTGACTGAATCACCAGCCGATTTATCCGGTTTCCACATCGGTTCGGCGGGCGTGAACACCTCCCCACATTTCGCCAGGCGAGGCGTCTTCAGCCACGCATCTAGGGTGCTCTTCTTTGGTACCTGAAGTGCTTCGACGGCAATGTTCACTCTGAACCTCCTCGTGCCGTGCCGGCCTTCTGATGGCTGGCCGTAAACCGCTCGGCCCGTTTCTGTATCGCTTTGTCTGCCTCTTCCTTCCAGAATTTCGAGCCGTAGTGGTCGGGCATGTTCGACTCGGGACTCCAGCCGAACATCCATGTGAGGGTCTTTTGAACTTGCGTGGTGCGGTCCTCCGGCGTGAGCACTGCCAGTTCCTCACGCATGCTTTCCAGCATCGTGTAGACCGCGTCATGCCTCAGAATATGCGGGTGCACATGAGCCAGTTCCGGCGCTATTTCTCGGACCCTGGACAGAACGCCATCCACTGCCTTGATGGTCAGAGGTCCGCCCTCATTTCGCTTGTGCGCCACCAGCAAAAACGGATGCCTTGTCGCCTGCGATGCGCCACTACGGGGCTTTCTGTGACGATATTTCGATTCGTACTCAGTTATTGCGTCATACAGGTCATCGGTCATCACCAGCATGCGCTCGTTGGTTTTGAATTGCGGGGCCATCGTTCGTGGATCGAGGCTCTCATCCTCAAGGTTGACCACCGCTAGTTGACGATTGTGCCAGTGAATATCGCTAGTCTTGATCAGCAGCATCTCGGAGCGTCGCAGCCCCATGTCGAGACCCAGCAGCAAAATGATGTAGTTACGCAGTCTGATGGCTTCATCTGAAAAGGGGTTCTCGGCGTTATCCGGATGCATGATTTCCAGCAATCGAGTCCGCTCCTGACTCGTAAGCCCCTTCATTTCTTTCGTTCGCGTTTTTTTCCACGCAGGTCTGGCCGCTTTGATCTTGCGGTTGATGCGCTTCTTCAGATCGTCAACCGCCTCATATCGTGTTGAGTGATCACCCAACTTGTCATAGAGGAAGGCCAGATAGTCGCGTACAGCCTCGATTCGCTGCTGCGCATGGACCTTGCCAACGGATTTGTAGGCAGTCGGATGCAAACGCATCCTCGCATATTTCATGGCCAAGGTTTGCTTGCTAAAACCTGCGTCCGACACGAACCTAGAAAGCTCACTGTCTGTCAGGTATTCGCTGTGAGGGCGCTGTCCGAGGTGAGAAATGAGATCAATGGAGGAAAAAGCCAGAAACTCCTCAAGCACGACCAGATGCTCAAGGTACTTCTTGGTCGTTTCGAGGGCTCTGCCAGAGTGCTCCATGGTGATGTATAGGTTGGGGTGGTAGACCGGGATGTAGTCTTGCACCAGCAGCTTTCTTCGAGCGGCATTCACTACCTGCTCTATGACCTGGAAACCCATGTCGCTCCCTCATAAAACATAACTTTTTTAGTGTAGTCAGGAACGGGGTTGAGTCAACGCAAACCTAGCTTTTTTGGTATAGTCAGAGATAGAAGCTGGTCAGCGCAAACCTAACTTTTTTCTTTCCAGAATTTAAGAGTTTTCGCTACCGTTAAAGCACTGAAAAAACAGGATTTAAGGCGAATAAAACCATGTCAAAAAGTGACAAAGCAGGCAAAACAGGCTCTTACGTCTTCACCATGCATCGGCTGGGTAAAGTTGTCCCTCCGAAGCGGGAAATCCTGAAAAACATTTCGCTGTCCTTCTTCCCTGGCGCCAAGATCGGCGTGCTCGGCCTCAACGGTTCGGGTAAGTCCACGTTGCTGAAAATCATGGCCGGCGTCGACACCGAGTTCGAAGGCGAAGCCCGCCCGATGCCTGAGCTGAACATCGGCTACCTGCCGCAAGAGCCTCAATTGGACCCGGCCAAGACCGTGCGTGAAGTGGTCGAGGAAGCCGTCAGCGTGATCAAGGACGCCCAGGCGCGCCTGGATGAGGTCTACGCCGCTTACGCCGAGCCAGATGCCGACTTCGACAAGCTTGCCGCCGAACAGGCCAAGCTCGAAGCGATCCTGCAGGCTGGCGACGGTCACAACCTGGAGCGCCAGCTGGAAGTCGCCGCCGACGCGCTGCGCCTGCCGGCCTGGGATGCCAAGGTCGAACACCTGTCCGGTGGTGAGAAGCGTCGTGTGGCCCTGTGCCGCCTGCTGCTGTCGGCCCCCGACATGCTGCTGCTCGACGAGCCCACCAACCACTTGGACGCCGATTCCGTCGCCTGGCTGGAACATTTCCTCCACGACTTCCCGGGCACTGTGGTCGCGATCACGCACGACCGTTACTTCCTGGACAACGTTGCGGGTTGGATCCTCGAGCTCGACCGTGGCGCCGGTATCCCTTACGAGGGCAACTACTCCGGTTGGCTGGAAGCCAAGTCCGACCGTCTGGCGGCCGAATCCAAGCAGCAATCGGCCCACGAAAAAGCCATGAAGGAAGAACTGGAATGGGTGCGCAAAGGCGCCAAGGCCCGCCAGTCCAAGTCCAAGGCACGTCTGCAACGCTTTGAAGAAATGCAGTCGCAGGAATTCCAGAAGCGCAGCGAGACCAACGAGATCTACATCCCGGCCGGCCCGCGCCTGGGTGACAAGGTCATCGAGTTCAAGAACGTTTCCAAAGGCTATGGCGACCGCGTGCTGATCGACAACCTGTCGTTCTCCATGCCAAAAGGCGCGATCGTCGGCGTTATCGGTGGTAACGGTGCGGGTAAATCCACCCTGTTCCGCATGCTGATGGGCAAGGAAACCCCGGACTCCGGCAGCATCGAGATCGGCGAAACCGTGCAACTGGCCTGTGTGGACCAGAGCCGCGACGACCTCGACGGCAGCAAGACGGTGTTCCAGCAGATCTCCGACGGTTCCGACCAGATCCGCATCGGCAACTATGAAATCCCGTCACGCACCTACGTGGGGCGTTTCAACTTCAAGGGCGGCGACCAGCAGAAATTCGTCAAGGACCTGTCCGGTGGTGAGCGCGGTCGCTTGCACCTGGCCTTGACCCTGAAGGAGGGTGGCAACGTCCTGCTGCTCGACGAACCTTCCAACGACCTCGACGTTGAAACCCTGCGCTCCCTGGAAGAAGCCCTGCTGGACTTCCCGGGCGCTGCCATTGTGATCTCTCACGATCGGTGGTTCCTTGACCGCGTCGCGACGCACATCCTGGCGTACGAGGACGACTCGCAAGCGGTGTTCTTCGAAGGTAACTACACCGAGTACGAAGCGGACCGTAAAAAGCGCCTGGGCGATGCAGCTGCCCAGCCGCACCGTGTACGGCACAAAAAACTGGCCTGATTCAGGTTGGTGGCGTGAAAGAACGGAGCCTTCGGGCTCCGTTTTTTGTGGGTGCAGTTCAGGTGCGCCAAAGTGATTTCATCGCAGGCAGGCCAGCTCCCACATTCGACCGATGTGCAGCAGCGCACGCTGTCAAATGTGGGAGTTGGCTTGCCTGCGGTAGCGGTTTCACTGGTGGTGCATGGCTCGGGCTCAAATCCCTGTTAAGGGGCAAAAAAACAGTGCTATTTATATCTAATGCACCATTTAAATTCACAAAGGCGACATTTTGCCCTGTCGCGGTGCGACATGAATTGCTAAAGTCCGGCTCAATCTCATTTAAAAACAATCAATTTGCCGAGACATTTCATGATCGAATCCGTCGAATCCTTCCTTGCCCGCCTCAAGAAACGCGACCCCGACCAGCCAGAATTCCACCAGGCCGTGGAAGAAGTCCTGCGCAGCCTCTGGCCGTTCCTTGAAGCCAACCCCCACTACCTGAACTCGGGCATCCTGGAGCGCATCTGCGAGCCGGAACGCGCGATTACATTCCGGGTCTCGTGGGTGGATGATCACGGCAAGGTCCAGGTCAATCGCGGTTTCCGTATCCAGATGAACAGCGCCATCGGTCCCTACAAGGGCGGCCTGCGTTTCCACCCGTCGGTGAACCTGGGCGTGCTGAAATTCCTCGCCTTCGAGCAGACCTTCAAGAATTCCCTGACCTCGCTGCCCATGGGCGGCGGCAAAGGCGGTTCGGACTTCGACCCCAAGGGCAAGAGCGACGCTGAAGTCATGCGCTTCTGCCAGGCCTTCATGAGTGAGCTGTACCGCCACATTGGCGCAGACGTCGACGTGCCGGCCGGCGATATCGGCGTGGGCGCCCGTGAGATTGGCTTCCTGTTCGGCCAGTACAAACGCCTGAGCAACCAGTTCACCTCGGTGTTGACCGGCAAGGGCATGACCTATGGCGGCAGCCTGATCCGTCCGGAAGCCACCGGTTTCGGTTGTGTGTACTTCGCCGAAGAAATGCTCAAGCGCAACCACCAGCGGGTAGAAGGCAAGCGTGTCGCGGTGTCCGGCTCCGGCAACGTGGCGCAATACGCCGCACGCAAAGTGATGGACCTGGGCGGCAAGGTCATTTCCCTGTCCGACTCCGAAGGCACCCTGTACGCCGAAAGCGGCTTGACCGAAGCGCAATGGTCGGCGCTGCTGGAGCTGAAGAACGTGCAGCGCGGCCGCATCAGCGAACTGGCCGAGCGTTTCGGCCTGGAATTCCGCAAGGGCAAAAGCCCATGGGAACTGGCCTGCGACATCGCGCTGCCTTGCGCGACCCAGAACGAACTCGACGCCGAAGCCGCCCGCACGCTGTTGCGCAATGGCTGCGTCTGCGTGGCCGAGGGCGCCAACATGCCGACCACCCTTGAGGCGGTGGATATCTTTATCGAGGCGGGCATTCTGTTCGCGCCGGGCAAGGCGTCCAATGCCGGTGGCGTCGCGGTGAGTGGCCTGGAAATGTCGCAGAACGCCATGCGCCTGCTGTGGACGGCGGGTGAAGTGGACAGCAAGCTGCACCACATCATGCAATCGATCCACCATGCCTGCGTGCATTACGGCGAAGAAAACGGCCGGGTCAACTACGTCAAGGGCGCCAACATCGCAGGCTTTGTGAAAGTCGCCGACGCGATGCTGGCCCAAGGCATCGTCTAAGCCTCGGCCTCGATGCTCAGCACTTCGATCAACTGATTGCCTACGGGGCGTTGCCACAGCACCTCGTCGCCGACTTGGGCGCCCAACAAGGCACGGCCCAGAGGAGACCCCCAGTTGATCAAGCCTGCGCCGGCATCGGCCTGGTCTTCACCGACCAATTGAATGCGCTGCTGCTCGTCCTGCTCATTGGCGAAGGTCACCCAACTGCCGATCTGCACCTTGTCGGTGGAGGTGGCCGGCGCCACGACTTGGGCGCTTTGCACCCGCTGGTTGAAGTAACGCAAATCCCGTTCAAGATCGGCCTGGCGTTGTTTATCGGCCTGTTCGCCTTTGGCGGATTCGGCACTGTACTCGGTCTGTAGCTGCGCAACCTTGGCCTGCAACTGCGCCAAGCCTTGCGCGGTGAGGCGATTGGGTTGCTCGCTGACCTGACGCTCTACCGGCTGGTCGGCCTGGGCGGCGGCGTTGTCTTCGTTAACAAAAGCTCGGCTCATGACATTCTCCCTCTATGGAGTTTGGGCCATGTTCGCCGTGCTTTAGTTTCGATGGATGTCTGAAAGCGACCTATTGCGAGCGATAGGCCCGGGCGGCATCACGGTCTTTCTCCTGTTGCCATTCGCGATCCCGGTCATCCCAATGGCGCTGCTTATAGTCCCGCAGTTCCTCGTTCTCGCGCATGGCCTTGCACTGGCGAAAACCATCTTCCCAGCCTTCGGCGTATGGCCGGTCCTTCAGGTAACGCGGCACGTTCTTGCGAAACTCCCCGGTAATCACCCCGGCCGCCTGGCGACCACTGCTGCAGCCATCGTCAAAACCGTCGGCAAACGCCGGAGGGTACCCTTTGGCCAGCAACTCCTGATGAGTCGATTGGCAACCCGCCAACCCCACCACCGCACACAGCATTACCGCATACCGCCACATGGCGTACTCCCTGGCCGTTTCACGGCTGATACGGAGAGTCTAGAAGGGGATTCGTTGGAGGGATGTGAAAGGGAGGTGAGAAAGGTGTTGTGCGTACATTGGCCAGACACATAAGCCAATGTGGGAGCGGGCTTGCCCGCGAAAGCGGTGTATCAGCCACGTTTCCAGTGACTGACACTCTGCTTTCGCGAGCAAGCCCGCTCCCACATTGGATGTTCGCCAGGTCCTACAGATCAGTAGTGATACCACTTCACTTCGAGCATCACTTCATTCACCGGCGTCGACAAATGGCTGTACTCGCGCTGTGCACTCAGGCGCAGGCCCAGGTTGCGGGACAATTCCCACTGCTGGTTCAGGCTGATGCTGCGGCGCACTTCGCCGTTGGTGAAGAAGTCGCCCTTGGCTTCCAGGCTCAGGTTACCCAGTGGGTTTTTCCACAGCACGCCCGTATTGAACCCTGCCGCCGGGGAAATGGCTTCGTTGAAGTCGTTGTTGTGTTCCACGCGCACGGTGCCGAGGGCGAAGCCGAGCATGTCGTCGCGCAGTTGCCAGGTGCCGCCGGCGCCGCCGTTGACGTGGGCGACCAGGGTTTCATCGTCGTGTTTGCCGGGTACCCGCTCAAGGCCGCCGGTGACTTGCCATGACCACGGCTGCAACAGAGCGTTGCGTGGCGTCAGGGAGCGGATGGTGGCCAGGTCCAGTTGCTGCAGTTGCCAATGGTTGCCTTCGTACTGGCGCAGTTTCATCTGCAGGATTTCGATCTGCGCGCCGAGGGGGAAGCCTTCGGCGTTGTCGTTGAGGTCGTGGTAGGCCATGCGCAGGCCGTACTCACCGAAGGCCTTGTCGCCCCGGGTGCCGATGCCGGCTTGCCAGGTGCGCGATTCATGGCCGTTTTCCGGTAGGCCAGGGGGCGTGATCTTGAGGTCGGGCGCTGGGTTCTGGTTGATTGCGCGCAGCAATTCGAAGCTGCGCTGGGAGCGTGCGGTGTCGCGTTCCAGGCCGTTGGCGCGGTAGCGGCCGAGGCGGTAGGCGGCGTCGATGATCAGGGCCTGGCGTTCGCGGGGCAGGGCTTTGAACGCCGGCTCCTGCAATTGCTTCTGGTCGTCGCTGACCTTCAATACCCATTGCTGCTCGTCGCTGTCCAGCGGCTTGGCGCGCTCCAGCAACTCGCGTTCACGGGAGGGCCGGTAGTCGATTTTCTCCACCAGGCCGGCGTCTTTCACGGCCTTGACCGTGTCGGTCGGGATGGCTGTGAGAGGGAATTGTTCGGTCAGGCGCAGGCCAGGACGTGCCACTTGCAGCAGTTCCAGCAGGCGATACGAGCAGTTTTCGTCAAAGAAGAAGTAGTCGAACTGGATCTGCTTGAGCTCCCACACGTGTTCGACCATGCGTTCGGTCTCGACTTGCGTGAGGTTGAGCCGGTATTCCCACAGGTCACGGTTCTCGAGGCTGCGGTATTCCGACAGCTTCTCCTGGTAAGGCACCAGGGCGAACAGGCCGGGATAACCGCCCATCAGGCCTTTCCAGGCGTAGAGGATGCTGTTGTCGGAGCCTTCGATGTAGGCGCCGAAGTTGATCGCGTAGCTGAGCAGGGCGGTGTTGTTGCTTTGCACGTCGGCCTGGTCGATGCGCAGCAGGGTGTGGCCGAACATCGAGGACGGGCTGTTGAGGTATGCCGCCGGGAAGATCATCACCGCGCTGTGGGGGGCGACGTCCTTGAACCATTGCTTGAATTCTGTGCAGTCCGCGGCGGGCAGGTCAGTGAGGTGCAACTGATCCTTGAGCCAGCGGGTACGTGCGGGGTAAACGCATTGGGCGTGTTTTTCACCCAGGCTGGCCGGCGCATAGAGTGCGTCAACGGTGGCCTTGAGTTCGGCATCCGGGTGGTGGGCACCGTCGGCTGCGAGGAAGAACTTCTTGTCGCTGACGTAACTGCGCCAGCCACTGATCTTGCCGGCTTCGTAATGGCCGAGGGACAGCCAGAACGGATCGTTGGCCAGTTGCTGCAAACGTTGATCATCAAGATGCGGGGCCGCGTACAGCGGGGCGCAGGCAAAGAGTGCCATCCAGGCAAAGCGTTTGAGCATAGGGGCAACTTAAGTCGGAAATAATAAAGACCCAAGGAGGAGGCGGGTCCAAAAATAAAACCCGCGCCTTGGAAGGCGCGGGCTGGTCGAGCTTAAGCCTGGGTAGCGTATTTCGCCAGACGGGCATCACTTTTCAGTACAGCAATGGTGTTGTTGTGCACGTCATCAGCGGTCACGTCAGCCTTGCTGAAGATCTGCTGGAAGTGCTCGTGGGTCACGGCAGCGAAGTGCTCACGATCTTCTGGTGCAACACCCAGTACCACGGCGTAGGTAGTCAGCGCTTCGCCGTTACCCTTGGCCATGTCTTCGGACAGCTCGTTCATCATGCCATTCATGGCAATCCAAGACTTGCCGCCGTAGGTCAGGGCGCTGTTGGTGCTGCAACCGTTGGTGCCCGAGGTCATGCCGAAGGTGGCGTTACCCGAGGTACCGTTGGTGGTGGAGGCCAGGAAGTGAGCTGGAGTACCGCGCTGGCCTTCGAACAACATGTTGCCCCAACCACAGTTCGGGCCACCTGGTGCTTCTGCCATTGCATTGAGGGAGACGACGGTGAAGAGAGTACCGAGAAGGATCCGTTTCATAGCTTTGTTCTCTTTGTGTGCAAACCAATGGACAAGGGTTCAGGCACTTCATAGCGCCCTAGGGATCGGTTATTAGTCCAACCCGCGCAGTTTGGAGTTTAGGCATGTTCCAAGGGTTCCGTGTGTTTTTATAAAACAATCAGCGTTATCGCGATTTTTTTGTAGGACGCCTCTCCTGTCTAAGCTTTCCCACAAGCGCGCCTTGCCAGGGTGCATAACCGGGAGCCAGAATGCCGTCATCTGCCCCGCCTGATGTAAGGAAGCCCGATGCCTGATCCTGTTGCTGCCAGCTTGCGTCTAGCGCCCGAAGCGCTGACTCGCCCTTTCTCCGCTGAACAGTTCAGCTTCTCGACCACCAATGATTTGGAGCCCTTTCGCGGTGTGCTTGGCCAGGAACGTGCGGTTGAAGCCTTGCAGTTCGGTGTGGCCATGCCACGCCCCGGTTACAACGTATTTGTGATGGGCGAGCCGGGGACCGGCCGCTTTTCGTTCGTCAAACGCTACCTGAAGGCCGAAGGCAAGCGCCTGCAGACCCCGGCAGACTGGGTCTACGTGAACAATTTCGATGAGCCTCGCGAACCCCGTGCCCTGGAATTGCCGGGCGGTGCGGCGGCGGCGTTCATTGCCGATATCAACGGGTTGGTCGACAACCTGGTGGCCACCTTCCCGGCAGTCTTCGAGCACCCGACGTATCAACAGCGCAAAAGCGCCATCGACCGGGCGTTCAACCAGCGCTACGACAAGGCCCTGGACGTGATCGAACGCCTGGCCCTGGAAAAGGATGTGGCGCTTTACCGTGACAGCTCCAACATCGCGTTCACGCCGATGCTCGACGGCAAGGCGCTGGACGAGGCCGAGTTCTCGCAGTTGCCGGACGTTGACCGCGAGCGCTTCCACTCGGATATTTCCGAGCTCGAAGAACGCCTCAACGAAGAACTGGCGAGCCTGCCGCAGTGGAAGCGCGAGTCCAACAACCAACTGCGTCAGTTCAACGAAGAAACCATCACCCTGGCGCTGCAGCCGTTGCTTGCACCGCTGTCGGAAAAGTACGCGGAAAATGCCGCCGTCTGCGGTTACCTGCAAGCCATGCAGGTGTACTTGCTCAAGACGGTGGTCGAGCAACTGGTCGACGATGCCAAGACCGACGCCCAGGCGCGCAAGCTGCTCGAGGAGCAATATTGCCCAAGCCTGGTGGTGGGCCATGCGGTCAACGGTGGCGCACCGGTAGTGTTTGAACCGCACCCGACCTACGACAACCTGTTCGGACGGATCGAATACAGCACCGACCAGGGCGCGCTCTACACCACCTATCGCCAGTTGCGCCCGGGCGCCCTGCACCGTGCCAATGGTGGTTTCCTGATTCTGGAAGCCGAGAAAATGCTCAGCGAGCCGTTCGTATGGGACGCCCTCAAGCGTTCCCTGCAATCGCGCAAGCTGAAAATGGAATCGCCGCTGGGCGAGCTGGGCCGCTTGGCGACCGTGACCCTCAACCCGCAGATGATCCCGCTGCAGGTCAAGGTGATCATCATCGGTTCGCGTCAGCTGTACTACGCGTTGCAGGACGCCGATCCGGACTTCCAGGAAATGTTCCGGGTGCTGGTGGACTTCGATGAAGACATCCCGATGGTCGACGAAAGCCTGGAGCAGTTCGCGCAGTTGCTCAAAACCCGCACGTCGGAAGAAGGCATGGCGCCGCTGACCTCGGACGCGGTGGCGCGGTTGGCCACTTACAGCGCACGCCTGGCCGAGCACCAGGGGCGCTTGTCGGCGCGCATTGGGGACTTGTTCCAACTGGTCAGCGAGGCGGACTTCATTCGTCACCTGGCGGGTGACGAGATGACCGACGCCGGTCACATCGAGCGCGCACTCAAGGCCAAGGCCACGCGCACCGGGCGGGTGTCCGCGCGGATTCTCGATGACATGCTTGCCGGTGTCATCCTGATCGACACGGCCGGTGCAGCGGTGGGCAAGTGCAACGGCCTGACGGTACTGGAAGTGGGCGACTCCGCCTTCGGCGTGCCGGCGCGGATTTCCGCCACGGTGTACCCCGGCGGCAGCGGTATTGTCGACATCGAGCGTGAGGTCAACCTTGGCCAGCCGATCCACTCCAAGGGCGTGATGATCCTCACCGGTTACCTGGGCAGCCGTTATGCCCAGGAATTTCCGCTGGCAATCTCCGCGAGCATCGCGTTGGAGCAGTCCTACGGCTACGTGGACGGCGACAGTGCCTCCCTGGGTGAGGCGTGCACCTTGATCTCGGCCCTGTCGAAAACACCGCTCAAGCAGTGCTTTGCCATCACCGGCTCGATCAACCAGTTTGGTGAAGTGCAGGCGGTGGGTGGGGTCAACGAGAAGATCGAAGGTTTCTTCCGCCTCTGTGAAGCCCGCGGTCTGACCGGCGAGCAGGGCGCGATCATTCCACAAGCCAACGTTGCCACGTTGATGCTCGATGAGAAGGTCTTGCAGGCCGTACGCGCCGGGCAGTTCCATATCTATGCCGTGCGCCAGGCGGATGAGGCGTTGAGCCTGCTGGTGGGCGAGCCTGCTGGTGAGCCGGACGCCGAGGGGCAATTTCCTGAGGGCTCGGTGAATGCGCGGGTGGTCGAGCGGTTGCGCGCGATTGCCGAGATGATCAGCGAAGAAGACTTGAAGGAGGCCGAGAAGGAACTGGCACAGCAGGCGCTGGCGGAAGCCAAGCCGACCTGACACCCCCCTTGGAGCCGGCAAACCGGCTCCTACAGGGGGGATGTCATTAAATTGACTGGTAAATCGGGGGCCAATGCCCGTTGGTCCCTACAACCTTGGTTTGTCTTGGTTTTATTCTATTCTGTGATCAAGGGATATCCACAGGAGTCGCTGGATAGAGACAGCCTCGCCCAGGCGCAGGTTGAACACCGATCTACCGAGGGTCGCCGCCATGCCGCGCAACCTCTGCCTTACCCGCCAGTGCTTTGGCCTGGTCACCCGTATCGAATGTTCCATTCGCCCTCTAGCGGGGGATAACGGGATGTGGACCTTGTTGTTTGCCGCCGGAATGACCGGCGAACAGCCATCCACCATCAAGTCCCAAGGCCCGTTTCCAGGGCCATTCGCCGCGGAACATATTCTGGAATCCATCGTGGACAGCCTGACCCTGCACGGCTATGAGCTGGCGGGCGACCCGCAGATCTGGTGCCTGCACATGCAGGCCCATCTGCGCCAGCTCAACGGCGGGCATGACCGGTTGGCCCTCTAGGCGCCGGTTATTTGTTCTCGGGTTTGTCCAGCTTGACCTCGAAACCGTATTGCACGGTAGTCAGGTCGGTGCGCTGGTAGCTTTCCAGGGTCGTCGGCTGGCCGTAGAAGTAATGCACGTCAAACATCGCCGTGCCGTACTCCTCGGCGCGGTGGCTCACGCCGAGGATTTCCTTGAGGTAGTTGCCGCTGGCGTCCTTGGCGTAGAAGCGCCAGCCGTCAGCGGGGAATTCCTTCTGGTCGACGATCAGCGCGTTGTCCTTGAGGGTCAGCCCCTTGGGCAGCTGGGTCACGTCTATCTCGGCTTTCTCGATGGTCGCCAGGAACAGTGGAATCGAACCCACGACATAGGCCGGGTTTTCCGGGAACAGGTTCAGGTCGTAGGTAAGGGTGCCGCGCGCCGGGTTCAGTTCAAAGGCCTCGGTCGGCAATTCGATCGGCTCGCCGCGCTGGCCTTTTTCATCGGCAGTGAAGAAGGTCACGGGGGATTCGCTGCTGTTGCGCTCGCTGCCCACCAAGTCGTCATTGAAGGTGAAGGGGTGATCGAACGCGATGTGCGCGGCGCTGGCATCTTCGACCGACTGGCTGATGGTGACGCTGTTTTTCAACTGGTCCTCGGTCATGCTCGCGTCTTTGAGCCAGCTGGCGGCGCCGTCGTCATACACGGTGACCGGCATGGGCAGCGCTTGTACGGTCTTCTGCAGGCTGTTCTTGTCGAAGCGCAGTACCGGCAGGTCGAGGTCTTTGCGGGTGAGGGTTGCGGTGGAGAAATCCAGTACGTTGACCTGCAGGTTGTCGATCAAGCCATTGAAATACACCTTGGCGTAGTGGCTGCTCTGCTTGTGTTCGAAGGCTTTTTGCTCATCGGTCAGCTGTTTCTCGAACGCCTCCGACCAGGCCTTCTGCTTTTGCATCTCAGCCAGTTGTTTCTCGTAGAACGCCACCTGTGCGCTGCTTTCATTGATCGAGCCCGAGCGCGTAAGGAATTGCCCGGTGGTGTCCCGCGCTTGCACTAATAGCGGGTTGGGCGACTCGTCGCCGACTTCGGGTGCCAGCGGTTGGCTGTTGGTCAGCTCGATCTCGGCGTAATTTTTCTCCAGGAGCAGCAGCTTGAGGCTGATATTGCCTTCGGTGCGCGTGTGGCCGACGTCCTTTTTCGACAGGTCAAACGTCAACACCTTGCCCGGCGCGATCACTTCGACCGTGCCCTTGAGGCTGACGGGCTGTGGCTGGCTCTTGTTTTCCGTCTCGATGCCATCGAAGAACGGGTAGGTCACCGTCAGGTCGTCGGGGTTGGTGAGGTTGGAACTGCTGGGGCTCAGCTGAATGCCGGGATCGGTTTCCGACCATTCTGGCTGGAAGGGGATGACCTTGTTGTTGCTCAAGGTCACCGACTGCCATTCCAGGCCGTGGGGGAAGGGGAACTGGTCCGGGATGTTGAAATTGAACGGGAACACCGGCTGCAAGTCGGTCAGGTAGTCGGAATGGGAGGTCTTGCGCAGCACGAACAGGCCATTGATGTAGGTGTCCACCAGCGCTTGGGGCGTGGGGTAATGCTTGAGCAAGGCCAGGGTGTCCTCGCCGTATTCGGCTTCGATGGGCTTGGTGGCGAGCTTGACCCGCGCCCGCTCCAGTAATAGCAGCGAACCGCCCAGGTCGGCGACGGCGTCGCGCAGCTTGGGGTCCTGGATGCTGTCGAGGGACTGTTCGAACTTGGCGCTTTTCTCTTCGAGGGTGGTCTGCTTCTGCTCGTCGCTGGGGGAGCAGCCGCCGGCCAGCAGCAATGCCGCGCACAGGCCGATACTGGCCAAGGGGGATCGCACATCCATCATCTGAGTTTTTCCTGTTCGACGTCATCGAGCCGATTTATTGGGCTCGACACTAGCAGAAAAATTCCCTTACAGATGCCGCCCACGTCAGTTTTCTCGTGGTTACAGGTGACTTGTAGCGGCTGGTATACTCGCCGCCATTTCTAGCCAAGCTGTGTGAGATCCAATGGAACGCTTTATCGAAAATGCTATGTACGCCTCGCGCTGGCTGCTGGCGCCGATCTATTTCGGCTTGTCCCTGGGGTTGCTGGCGCTGGCGCTGAAATTCTTCCAGGAAGTGATTCACCTGCTGCCGAGCGTGTTCTCGATGGCCGAGTCCGAGCTGATCCTGGTGCTGCTGTCGTTGATCGACATGGCCCTGGTCGGTGGCTTGCTGGTGATGGTGATGATCTCCGGCTACGAGAACTTCGTCTCGCAGCTGGATATCGATGACAACAAAGAAAAGCTCAACTGGCTGGGCACCATGGACTCTTCGTCGCTGAAGATGAAAGTGGCGGCCTCCATCGTGGCGATTTCGTCCATCCACTTGCTGCGCATCTTCATGGACGCCAAGAACGTCGATCCGCAGCACTTGATGTGGTACGTGATCATCCACATGACCTTCGTGGTCTCGGCGTTTGCCATGGGTTACCTAGACAAGGTCACCAAGCACTGATGCCCTGCGCCAGCCTTACTGCTCCACGAAGGCGTAAGGCTGGCGATTGATCGACATCTGCTTGAACACCTTCACCGGGGTAACCAGGTCGTCGGTAGGGTCCAGCAACGCAACGTTGCCGGGCTTTGCACTGAGGTAACTGTGCAGCTGCGCTTCCGTTTGCAGGATCGGCAAGTAGGCCTGCAGGTAGAACACGCTGGCCCCGGCGATGCGTTCGTTGGGCCGGAACAGCACCACTTCCCTGCCTTCATCTTTCAATGCCTGGACTTGGCTGATCACCGGTACGAACGAGTGGCGCACGTCGGCCTTGGGCGCAAACCAGAAGGCCGCGATCAGGTAGCAACCCACGGCCAGGGTGAACACACCGCCCACCACGGGTCTGTGGTGCTTGTGCAATGCGGGTTTGTGGGTCTTCAGCCAGTCCAGCAGTGCCCGTGCATATTCCGCGGCCAGCACGGCGGCGGCGGGCGTGAGCGCCATCAGGTACACGGTGCGTTTGCTCGACGCCAGGGTGAGCAGGGTGAACTGCGCCACCAGCCAGACGCTGAAGAACAGGTGGTAGCGGTTGCGCACCAGGCTTTTACGGAAATGCCACAGGCCCAGGTACACCAGGATATTCCAGGGCAGGAAGGCTTCGGGCAACTTGGCGATGTAGTAGTAGAACGGCTCGTAATGCCCGGCCTCGACAAATGAGCCGCTGAACCGCCCGACGCTGTTGGTCAACAGCACTTCGGCCACCGCCTGCATCCCGCCGCGTTGGTACAGGAAGCCCAGCCAGATGATCAGCGGCACCAACGCCAACAGGGTCAACAGTGCCGGCTTGAGCCAGTCGCCAATGTGCAGGCGCTTGTCCATCAGGCTGGTGCTGGCCAGGTACACAAAAATCACAATGCCCGGCATCGCCAACCCCAGCACGCCTTTACTGAGGGTGGCGATCACCATCCCCGCCGTAAACAGTGCCCACGCGCCTACGCTGGAGCCTTGACGATCCGGCCGCACGGCCTGATAGAACGCCAGCAGCGCAGCGGTCACGCCGAGGGTGAGCAGTGAGTCCTCACCCACGCCGCGTACATTGCTCCAGTAGCTGGCCATGGTTGCCAGGATCAAGGCCGCACTGAACGCCAGTGTTTGCGGCCGCCCAAACCTTCGCAGCATGGCGTAGAGCAGCATCACGCTGAACAGCCCGGCAAACGCCGACGCCAGGCGCACAGCCCAGGTGGTGCCGCCGAAGAGGCGAATCGCCCCGGCGTCGATCCACAGGCTCAGGGGCGGCTTTTCCAGGAAGGGCTCCCGAAACAACTGGGGCACCACCCAGTTATTGTCCAGGTGCATGGCCATGGCGATCCCGGCGACGCGGGCTTCGGTGGAGCCTTGCAGCTCATGGTTACCCAGGGCAAAGAAGAACAACAGACCAGCAAGCAGAAGCAGCAGGGGGGCGGGACGCGTCATGAATGGGGCTACCAAGGCAGGAGGACCGTCCGGGGGAACGGTCATTGCAATGGGCTAGTATCCGTTGGTGTTTCTGAATATTTCGTGAATGGATGTTGGATTTTTGTAAGGTCGGTCAGGGAGCCATCAAGCTAGGCAGTGCGGCTTGACCTTGCGGGCTCAGCACGGGCTGCAGTTGCTCCCAAGTGAAGCTCAGCTCGTTATCGCAGCCATCGCCCTGAGCGGGTGTCGACAGTTGCAGCCCTTGGGTGTTGAAGCTCAAGTCGAACGAGGAATAGCTGGTCACGGCTGGGCAACCCTCGTCCGTGGTGGTCTGCTTGGCCAACCAGGTGCTGAAAGCGGCCGGCAGTTTGACCTGGCCCGAATAGGGCGTGTCCCATTGCTCATGGCCGCCCAGCCACGTCCAGGGGTCGACCTTTTCACCCGTTTGCAGGTTCCAACTGTGCAGGCCCCAACTGATGCCCCCGCGCCCGTAGCCTGCCGACCAGCGATAGAAACGCACGGTGATCCAGTGCGATGACCAGTAGAACGGTTCCACTGTGATCTCGCTGGTCGCGGTGCCGCCGCTCTGGTCCAGTGAGTTGCGCCGTTCTCGGTAGAACTCGGCCTGGCCTTGCGGGTTGATGGCCAGGCGTGCGAGGTCGCGATTGATCTTGTCGAAGGCGGCCCCGTCGCCTTCCAGTTTCAGGATGACCTGCCCACCTTGGGTCTTCACTTGATAGGCGTGCTCGGCGAAGGTCTTCCTCTCGACCTTTACCGCAGGCGGCAGGGCTTCAAGCGCGTTGTTGTAGGTGTCGCTGGCGCACCCATCGGAGTCTGCGCGGTTGAGCACCAACGCCAGGCTTTTACCGCCCAGGGCTTTGCTCCAGGTGCCCGTCAACGAGTCGCCCTGCGGATCGTCCAACTGCCAGAAACCCGTTTGTCCGTCTTCCACCCACGGCTCACTGGCATTGGCCTGGGTCAGCTGAATGGGCGTGAGAATACGTTGGTAGTAGTAACTTCCATTCGCACCGTGGGCCCCGTTGAAACACGCGGTGATCGCGGATTTGCCCAAGGTGCCCGTCCAGACACCGGCCAGGTCGGCGGCGGTTGCGAGCACAGGGGCGCAGGCGAGGGTGAGAACGGCGAGGGGCTTGAGCACGGGTATCGGACTTCCGGTTGTCTGATAGAGGAGAGCAGGGTAATCGCAAGTGTGGCGGGATTCCAGACGCACAACCACAGGCCGAGTCGCTGAACGCGTCTCGGCCTTTTTGTTACTGGAATGTTTGTGTGTCTTGGGTGAGGACCAGCACGCGCTCGACCAGCAGTTCGCCCAGCACGACCAGTTGTTGGGTGGCCAGCAGCTTGTGACGGTGGGCGCCTTCGAGTTCGAACGCCAGGTCGGTGGTCATGGCGTTGAGCGAGGCGAGGGTTTCGCTGGCTTGGATTAGTAGGGCTTCGGAGGTGACGTCCGGAGCGATAGTGAAGAGGGTTGCGGAGGGGGGATTGGGGGTGATCTTTTTCATGATTAAGCTCCCACACTGTTTAAGGAGCTGCCGCCCCCTGCTGTCAAACAGGAATGGGTGGCAGCTGTACGCGGGTTGACAGACCGGAAGTGTAGGAACCCGGCGCACCCGAAGATGCCCCACGCACAGCCGCCATGAACGAGGCGGAGTGCGTCAAGCATGCCGTCTTATCAAGGGGTGTGAAAGGTTACACTTTTCGGCCTGTCAAAGCCGGTCGCTGATGAGCAGCGACTGTGGGAAGTTAGCGTTGTGGCGCGGGTTGCGCCAGTTCATCAATGGCGTGGTAGCTTGAAGGAAAATTCTGAAGGTTCATCTTGTCGGGCTTTCCAAACCCTAAAAACAACAAAACCCGCGCTATGCGGGTTTTGTTGATGCTTGGAATTGCCGGGGTAATTTGAAACAAGGCGGTATCTAGTTGTTTTGGCTGGTAAACAAATGTTTGGTCAACTTGCTTGGAATACCAGTTGGAACGCTGTGTGGACTGGATTCCGATGGACGGTGCTTTTTCAGCTCCGCCCCCTAAAACGAATCGGAGCCGAATCTATCAAGCAGATGGTCGCGCTGTTGATTGTTGCCCTTGGGCTCGCAGGTCAGGGGCTCATAGGCTCCGTACGAGAAGAGGTGTCGCAAAAACCGCATGGAACAAGCCAGCGATACCCTAGCTGCATAGCTTTTCGCGAGCTTGTCCAAGCGTGTCACGATCCGGCGGTTCTCCTTCTCCCAGCCAAACATGCGCTCGACGATGTTGCGCTGTCGATACTTGGGCCAGATCAAACAGTCTGGCTATGCTGTTACTGCCGCCAGTAGTAGCCCGAACACTCATGCTGAAGTGCGTCAGGAAAGTCCCAATTCCTGACCAGAAAGCGCTCAGAACCTTCCATTGCGCAGTCGATATGCACGCGGTTCAGAGCTGGTTTGTGAGCAGCGACTAAGATCGACTCTACGAAACGGATTTCTTGTGGCATGAGTTTCTGGTTGCAGTCTGGGGTGCCAAGTGCGACGGACAGGTTGGCGTGGTACCAAAATCGCCCTTTTAGGTGTTCACCTAGCCGATCTCGAAAGGACCGGCCACTCTCCGTCTCCTTCGTTTCGCCGATGTACAGAAGCACGTCAGGGCCGTAAACGGGATGGCGCCCATAGACGCAATAGAACCCGTTTCCATCCATATCGCCGTTCCCAGGAGGGATGTACGTCTGCTTTTGGGCGTCATATTGGAGCTTGGTCCGTTCGGTCCAGTAAATATCGACAATGGTCAACTCGGTCATGAGGCTATCTCGGTAGATTGCAGCTGCATCGGGATCTCGCTTGCAAGGGGCGCGGGTTTTCCAATCTGGATCAGGCCGACATGTGAGAGGATCTAACAGAGCAACTCCCCCGGGGTACAATCGCCGCTGACGCGGATGCGCCTCCAGATCGACGGATTGAGTTGCATCTGCTCCAGTTAGATGTGCAGGGTGTAGAGAATCGGCGGCGTGACCACGTATTTACCTTTGCTCAGTGGTACAGCCAAGGCTGCAGCTCATCCAGGTTGGCGACGACAATCTGCTGCGCTGTCGCCTTGGCATGCACTTTGGTTGGGTCGATCTGATAGCGCTGCAGCACGTATTGCACTAGTGAGCCACGGGTTTCGATTGGCAGTCGGCCATCCCGCATGCCGTAGTCGGCCTCGATGATGGCGCGTTGTTCCGGTTTCAGACGCGAGTCGGGTTCGATGATCACCTGCAGCAAGGTGGTCCAGCCCGGATCACTCTCGCGGCCGTGGTCTGTAGGATCATCCATCAGATCCGGTATGCCGCGGAATCGGCTCAGAACGAAGTCGCGATAATCCCGATTCTTCTCGCAATAGGCCCGCACGTGCCAGCGCATTCCGGTGTAAACCAAGGTGTGCGGGGCGATCAGGCGAGTTTCGCCACCGGGGCTGGTGAAGGACACATACTCGCACTCCAGGCGCAGACCATCCCGGCAGGCTTTTAGCAGCGGACGCAGCACTTCCGGCCGTACCGAGCGATCCGGCACTGCTAATACCTCTGTGTGTGCATAAGCAAGTGCCAGACCCTCGATGTGTGGGGCGCGCTCATGGTTCTGGTTGAGAAGGTGCAGATAGGCACTGGCGCTGTCATCGATGAACAGCGGTTGGAAGCGGCGGCTTGGGACGTATCCCTTCAAATGCTTGTCATATTCGAGGTTCTTCGGCGCATGTTCGTTGATGTAGGTGTTGATGTCCTTCGACGCTTGTTGACGGCTGATGCCGAAGCTCTGCATCAGGTGATTGGTGGTCAGGCGGCCTTCCCACCAGACCACTGTCTCGATCAGACGATAGCGCAGTGCTAGATCCCAACGTATGGACTCGATCGACTGCTTGCGTTTCATGCTCCCTCCATCTGTTCGAAAACTTTACCTGTACAGGTAAACACTCTAGATGAGTCGCTAAAGATTACATATCGTGATTGCCGAACTCAATCAAAGGCTTGCATAGTGCGGAGTGGCCGCTTGATCGCAGCAGTACGGGCGCTTGATCAGAATGGAGCGGGAGGCCAAGCGGATGCATCCTCACGAAGGAGGGCGTTTTTCATTGAGCCCGGCCGTAACTTCTTGAATGTTTACAGCTCTACAAGGAAGTCCAATGTCATCTGTCATTTATCGCTACCTTGACAAGATTCAATCTAGGCAGCCCATCAATTTTGATGCACTGATTGCCAAGCTTTTGGCTGCTGGCGTGGCACGTGCAGATATCAGTCGAATATTTTTTTCCAAGAAGCTTAAAAAAAATAGTTATCACGTCGAAGTGCTTCTTTCGGCTGCATTCGATGAGCTCTTGATGAGGTTCAGGCCTTCTGATGTTGGGGGGCGAGTCGGTGCTGCTATAGACGGCAACAGTCATCGAATTGGTGTCTCCGAGTCGCTACTGATGTTTCGCTCTTTTCAGCACCGGCATCCGGCTGTTGCGGTGACTGAGGCTGGGTCTTGGGTGCTGCCGCGCGTGTTGGGCAAGGTGGGAGTTATTGTCGAGAATCTGGAGAACTTCCTTCGAGTCGATGAAACGCTGCCATTCATTGCTGAAATTTTGGCTGTTACTGCTAGTGATATTGAGTTGATTTCCGGTTCGGGCAACCAGGTGACTAACAGGCTGAATGCAAAAATGTTAGGTCAGTTCGATAGGCTGTATTGCTTGTTTGATGTGGACATTGGGGGGCTACGGATGTTCGCTTCCTTGACCACCTTGCTGCACGACAAGCCCCCCGTATTCCTTGTGCCGCCTGACGTGAGAGAGCGCCTGGCTCAGTCAAAGTACGCGTTGACTGATCAGCAACGCCAAAAGGTAATTAAATATCAGGGGTTATCACCTGAAACAGATCAATTGATCCAGTTTATGCGTGAGACTAGCAAAGTACTTGAGCAAGAAACCTACTTGGGTCAGTAGTATTTGGGGAGCGGCCATGAGCATTGAATCTATGTTTCACGAAACCTTTAAAATGAAGCAGATCGTTTTGATAAATAGCGGGGCATACTGCTATACGAAGGTTCGTATCGACCAACACACAGCCTTACTCGGCGATAATAATAAGGGTAAGACTTCAATGCTCAATGCATTGAAGTTCTTTCTTTTGCCCGAAGAAAACCTCCACGATTGTGAGAGAAAGTTTGGGTTCAAAAGCACAAAAGGCTATTACGGTCGAGATGCGACTTTTGGATTTTATTTTCCCGAGCGAAACTCCTTCATGGTTCTTGAAGCGGAAAACCCGCATGGTCCGTTTTGTATCATCCTTAACGTGGGAACCAAGCAATACAGCTATGAGCGTACTGCTGTGCCAGTGCAATATTCGGAAATCGAGCACCTGTTCTGGAATCATGAATCTAGCCTCAATGGAGGGATGGGCGCACCAATTGAAGAGTTGTCGAGATCACAGATTGAACTGCCCCTGAAAAGGCTAGGCGCTGTTGTGATCAAGGATGTAGCTAATATCAAGGAGCGAATTTACAAGCACCAGCCGACACGCCCTGATGCCGGACGCTTTTGTCTGCTGCCGCTCAAGAGTGGGGGGGGGCAGGCTCGCGAGATTGATGCCTGGAAGCGCCTGATCCACCTGGCCTTTGACATTGCAGCCAAAGACAAACGTACTCTGCCGGACACCATCGCCACGATTATTGAAGGCAGAAAGGATCGTACTGAGGCTGAGCTGAACGTCAACCTCATCGAAATTCTGTCGCGCTATGAAACCCTGAGCTCGGTAAAAAATCGGCTCCAGATGATTCGTAACGGACAGCCGTACTGGGACCGTTTCAATCAAGGCTTCGCAGATTTTTATGCTCAAAGTTCGGATCTGATGAACTTATTGTGTGACGTTGAGCAGAGCATCAACGAGCAGGGCTCTGCCTACCTCGACGTTCGCATGCAGTGCTCTGCGAACTACAGTGCGGTCAAAGAAGGTGCTGACCATCAGCGTGAGCAGGCGATTAGCAAAAATACCCAGCTCAAGGAGCTAAAAGGCGCAATCGGCGAGATTAGGAAGAACTACGACCGGATCAAGAAGGATTCCATCGACCTCTCAACGGCAATGCATGGCTACGCGTCTATGACCCCGGAAGAGATTGCTGCGGCACTGGCGGCGCAGGTCGAGGAGGATCGAGCCGACATTAAGGCTCTGAAGGACGATGGCGAGTTTCGCCGTGAGTTCGAGCAGTTAACGCGCGAAATCAACAAAGGCAGCCAGAAGGTCAAAGACCTTGAAATCCTTATTGAAGGTGCGAGGCCATCACTCCTGGATCTGGATCAGATCCCCAGCCGCACAGCGGACATCCTCTACTCGCTGAACCAGGAGGTCTTCACCGGCGAGTGCCCGCCATTGCTCGAGGGCAATATTGAGACGATCAGTGATTTCACCGCGCTTTTTAATGAGCTGGATGGCTCGCTCACGTTTCTGAGCAGTCCGACTCCAGTCCCGGTTAAACACTACGATGCTGGAAAGCTGCTACAGAGCCGTAAGGACGAATTGGCATCTGTTGGAAAGCGCCTTACCCAGCAAAAGCGCCGCGCCAATGATCTTGCCAATAAGACGAAAATGTCAGTCGAGCAGATCGAAGCCACTATTGCTGCTAAGCAGGCTCAGATCGAGAAGGATGAACGCAACATTGCTCTTCTGAAACGCCATGAGTTCATTGAACAGGAGTTCGTGCGGCTTGGGCAGGAGCACGGCGAGACCACCGAGCAGTACGCAATTCTTGAGGCTCGTTGTCTTGAGCTCAACCAGCAGCTCGACGAGGCCAACCGTCTGGTTGATCAGGCCAGGACGGCATTAGAGGCCGCCAAGGAGCGTGAACAATCCATGCTCCGCTGGGGTAGGACAGTCAACGACATCCTGCATTCCCGTCTGGAGTACTTGAATACCGGTTACCAGCGTGCAGAGCGGCAGGAGATCGTGGTCACTCAGGATTTGATGGATACCATCGAAAGTCGCAGCCAAGCCACCACCCGTAGTTTTAACCAGATCAAGTTGCTGGTATCCGATCTGTTGGATGTGGTGGCTCTTGACGATGATGCCGAGCATGCCCATCGCAGCGCCATCAGCCTAGAAACGCTAACCAATTTGCATGAGAAGTACCGGGTTCTTTACGGTCGTCTCGATATGGAGGAGAGCAACCATTTCAACCAAGTGGTTCAGCATAACGACGACACGATGATCCAGATTCAGTCGATCAGGCACGCGCGCACCCTGATCAGCACCTTTATCAAGGAGATCGAGAATCACCTGTCGTCAATCAAGGTATCCAACCTCACGGCTGTGGCTATCGACTGCAAGCTCCATCCCCAGTTTGATGAGTTGCTGAAGACCGTAGATTCGGTGAATCTGACCGGTGGTGAGCTACCACCACAAGTCCTCTACGACCGTCTGGGGAGTTTCTGCACTCAGTTCGTCGAGTCCGATCAACGTCGCGATGCCACCCTAAACATGGCTCGCCTGATTGTCAGCGTCGATTACCGCGTCAAGCTTCACGGCAGTGACGAGTTCACTGTAGAAGCGCAATCAACCGGCACTTCAGTGATGATTAACTGCCGCCTGCTGGCTTTCCTGCTCAAAGAGTTGCTGCAAGCCGACACCAAGGTCAGCTTGCCGCTGTTCATCGATGAGCTATCCAATCTTGATGATAAGAATCTGCGCTCTGCCCGCGACATCGCCGACGCGGATGGCTTCTGTGTGTTCGGGGCCACGCCTGGCCTGACCTCCGGTATCAGCAAAGTGCTGGGCAACTACATGAATCTCGACTACTTCAACGCAACTGACCAGTCCTACAGCCCGAACCGGACGATTCTTTATACCGGAGTAAGTGAGTCATTGATCGCCCTGGAGTGCCTTGAGGCTGTCGAGCCGGATCTTGCTGCCGAAATGGAAGAGTAGAGGATCTGATGGTCGTCAAAACAGACGTTGCACTGATCAACATGATCCAGAACAAGGGGGTTTTCCTTGATCTGATTGACCACATGGATAAAGTTGGTGAAGGCGAGGAAGTACGCATTGTCATGTACCAGCAGAAGTTACGCGCCCTGCTGGACTCTGTAGCACCGTTACCTAATACGCGGGTTTTACGTGAGGTGCCGGCCGAGCGGCGCAAACTAGAAAGTGCTCTTTGTGTTGAAAACCTTGAGCGTGTTGGGCTAGTCATTCAGGTAGACAGCGCTCGTGGCGTGATGGTTTTTGCCCCCTTCGTGATCGAGATGTTCCGTCACTTCGACGGAGCGCGTCTGCGTCATTTGAACAGTGCTGATTATGAGTTGATCCGGGCCTCGTTCAATCGACTATACGAAGTGTTTGTCACTCTGCCCTCCCTGAGCAATGAAGATATCGGTTTTCAGGAGCAGGTGAGCGTGCTGCGCAAGGAGATACGCGCTGCAACCGCCAAGATGAAGGAGTGTGTGGATGCGCTACAGGGCCGGCTCCAGCGACTCGGTGAGATCGTCGATCGGATGCGCTATGACGTAATTGATGAGGTGGCTAAGGCTCAGGAAGCCTTGGGGGAGATCAACAACATCTATCTACGCAACATCCTGCCTGCTTTGCAGTTTCTGGGGGAGCACACTGACCTGAAGGGGACTAAGCCTGCTCTTACAGCACTGACCTGCATCGGCGATCAACTGGCTCACTATGGTCACGACAAGCTGGCCAGCTCGGTTTATTACTCCGTCGAGTCGATTCGCTCATACCGGCATGACATTTCGATCATCAGCGGTTCGTTGATGCGCTATGTCCAGCAGAGTGAGGCGCACCGTCGTGCCTATGACAAGATCGAACAGGCTTGGAATCGTCTCTATGGCAGCGTGCGTGAGCTGCATGATGGGAGTTTGAAGGACAATATTTTGCCCAGCACGCACCCTGTCTTCGCCCATCTGAACACCTACTCCGGGCTGAAAATGCGAGTGTTCGAAGCAAAAGTTGAGTGGCCAGACGCTAATCAGCGCTTGGCGCTGGCAGAGCATCTGCGCGCAACGCTGCCCAACATCAAGATCAGCACCGGGAAGATTCACCAGCTCAGCGGGCAGGCCAACGAGTCGGGCGAGCTCAAGCGTCGGCGCGATGCTCGCTTGTTGGCCATCGGTAATCTGGTCGAGGAGTGGGAGCCACGGCTTACCGATGACGCCCATGTCGCCATGCATGAACACCTGAAAGGCCGACTTAAAGGGTACGAGTTGACTGATCTTTTAATGTCGGTGGGCTGGCTGCGCAAGCGAGAAGGAATTCGCCTCATCCCGCACTACCATATCGGCAACCTCGCAACTGACTGCGAGAGCCTGAGGTACTACAAGCTACAAGTGGAGACTGAACATGTTTGACCACGAACCTTCGCTGCCGATTGCACAGGCCAAAGTGATTAATCGAAAGCTGTCTGTAGAGCTCTATGGTCAGCTCATGTACGGAAAGATGATCAACCGCACCGTCTTTATTGATGGTGGCTTGAAGTCAAATCCGTACTTCGAGGAGGTACTGAATAATTTCGATCATTACCGCAGTCTCTACGATCTGATTGGGTACGAGCTGGTCATGCGTGATGGCTTTGCCTACATCCGCACCAGTGATGGTATTGATGCCAGAGATGATCTAGCACGCAACATCCAAGGCCTGCTGCTGGTGCTGTTTCGGGGAGCATTGGAGTTGGGATTCACAATGGACGTGCTGCTGAAAGACTCGGCGGGTCTGTCAAACATCCATATCGAAGAAATCGGCAAGGCGGAGGATAAGGTTGAGGTTTTGATAGCGTGTGGGATGAAAAGCGGTATGTTAATGGAGCACATCAAGAAGCTCGAAACACGAGCCATTGCTTACCGTAACGGAAGGGGGAATTTAGTCTTATCTGAATCAGGCGCCGCTTTTTTTGATGATCTCCTTGGTGAAGGCGATCTCGACGTTTAGGGTGAGCTGACCCCAGAGAGGTACGTATGCCAGGGAAATTGGGCGCAACTCAATCCTTGGGTATATGGCCATGCCTACATTGCTGCCGCATCAGTGGGTGCCGACCTGACTTACGTAAGGCGAGTTGGGTGGACGCTTACGATTATCGCCCCTGTGCGTACGATGTCCCCACTCACATGAACAGGGGCTTCTAGCAAACGATAGCGTCAATGATTGCTGTGCTGGCTAAGCCGACTCTCGAAGTATTGCGCAGTCTCTTTGTCGGTGCAGTACAGGTAGCAACCCTTCATCCCGCGTGTCATCAGAGTTCGATAGGTATTTTTGATGATCAGGTCTGTTTCATTTTTCGCGAGGGTAGGTTGCTCTTTCATCATTTTTTTCCAGCCGCGAATCGATTTATCATGCTTGTCGCGCTCATCTGGGGATGTCACTACCTTACCGTCACGTACAACTAGGTCTGGCCCGATGATCACCCCGATGTAGTCCACTTCCAAACCTTGGCAGGTATGAATGCAGCCAACCTGCTCGATGGAGTTCTCAGCGATGATCCATAGGCTGCCGTCCTGATCCAGGTTCCATTGGCGTTTGTAGTCACCAATGACGATGTCAGCGGCGGTGGGGTCTTTCTTGCTCAACCAAGGCCAGCAATAGCCCGCGACCACACGAGCTTTGTTTCCGTGGTTTTTCTCGTTGATTGCTTCATGCATCGCCTGAGGTGAGTCGAACACCTTAAACTCGTACTCTTGAGTCTCAAGCGTCGGATT
>Ga0065714_10064637_pt1 | contig 26650 bp, 30 predicted proteins | sample MisRhiReplicate2_FD_59101 | JGI IMG/M metagenome (GOLD analysis project Ga0065714, IMG submission 59101) | Miscanthus rhizosphere microbial communities from Kellogg Biological Station, MSU, sample Rhizosphere Soil Replicate 2: eDNA_1 v2... | ecosystem: Host-associated > Plants > Roots >... | reverse complement strand
ACTATTATAAAGGATATATCTATGAGGTGTAAATGCTGTGATAATATCATGACTTATAGAAATACACAATCAAAAGCTACAGGATTTGAAGACGATCTTTGTGGGCATTGTAGATATCTCGCATTCTGGGCAACCACTGAGCGAGAGTATGTGTGTGGACCTTACCCGCTTGAGGGTGTGACACAACCAAAACAATCTTCTGATTGACCGTGCGAAATAGCTTGACACAGTGGAGTTCACGTAGTAGAATGACCATATACAAACAAAGAATTCCCAAACTTGAAGACGGAGCATCGTTGTTATCCTCCTTTCGACGTGTGAGTCTACCGTCTTCAACCTAATTCAGAGGTACGTGCATGACAGCTCCAGCAAAAAATAAAGGTGGTCGTCCTACAAACGCTGAGCTTGCTGCTCGCGGTATGGTGAAGACCGACCTCGATGTTGGCTTGAAGACACTGAAGAAATACTTCGGTAAAGCCGCAGAGAAGATTGTAGAGCTAGCCTCCGATCCTAAACTGCCTGTTGACAAGCAATTCAAAATGAATCAAGATTTGATCAACATGTTCATGGCAATGCTCAAAGCCGATATGGCACTGAAGCAAGCCACAGCACGTGGTGATGACGTAGGAACAGGCGATGACGATGATAAGCCGAAAGGTAATGGAGTAGTCTTCGATTTGTTCACAAATAATGGTTGACACGAATTCAAAAACGTGTAGAATGACCAAACAAATTGAGACGTTGGCCGACCGGCGCTAGGCAACAGGCTTTTAACCTGTATTAACTTGGTTCGATTCCAAGGCGTTTCACCAAACATAGTGGATTGGCAGAGTCAGGCCGATTGCAGCAGGTTGCTAACCTGTAGGATGTAACAGTCCCGAAGGTTCGAATCCTTCATCCACTGCCAGAATGCCTGTGTCGCTCACAGGAAGAAAACTGCATCAGCGTGAGGGTTCGCGGCTGGGTTGCACTCGGAATGTTGCGTTAGTCCGGCAGGGGTATAAGTCCCAAGTTGAACCTTAAGAATTATGGCGAGTTGGTAGAGTCCGGCTTATTACATCTGCCTAGAAAGCAGACGGGTCAGCAATGGCCCCGTGGGTTCGAATCCCACACTCGCCTCCAAACAAATGGCTTATTGACGCAACTGGCAGTCGTGCTTGTTTCAAACACAAGATGTTCGGGGTTCGAATCCCTGATAAGCCACCATACAAAAGCCCCTGTATCCCAACTGGCAGAGGAAGCGGTTTTAGAAACCGTTCAGTCTGAGTTCGAATCTCAGTGGGGGCACCAAATGTGAGATAACTTGTGGGGGTTCGATTCCCCATATCTGCGAATGCGGGTAGCACATGGGCAAGCAAGGTAAGCTCAACAGGAAGACGAAGACGATACTAGTCAGTTGGACATCTTCCGGTACTAATAATTGAGGGGTGGCGGAATGGTAGACGCACTGGACTTTGAATCCAGCATTTGTGAGTTCGAGTCTCACTCCCTCTTCCAGAATACCTCGCGCCTTGGGGTTCTCTAGAAACCAACTCTAGAGTCTGTCGTGATGATCGACATTAAACTTCATCGCTAATTAAGGGTCTGGGTTGTTATGGCAAATGCATGCGGGATTCCAAATCCTTGCGGACTGGGTTCGATTCCTAGCTGGCCCGCCAATTTATAGATGTGTACCGTAGCCGCCTTCTAAGCGGTAGAGCGTAACTGGAGGCAATGCAGGTTCAAGTCCTGTCACATCTACCAGAAGAAAGTTTAAAATGTTTTCAAAATGTGCTTGACAATTTCTGATTGTCGTTTACAATGGGGACATAAGCAAGACAATAGTGAGTTGGCCGATTGGATTAGGCTCGGGTCTACGAAGCCCGCTAGGTAGGTTCGATCCCTACACCCACTACCAAATTTTATACAAAAAGGAGAAGATGAAATGGCAAAGTATTACGATGCAACCAAAGAACATGCTCCGGTGGACAAGACACGCTTGAAAGACAGCAAAGGTCGTCACCCAAACAAGAACAAAGCTGGCAAGCCACCAAGCGTGGTTCGCTAAAGAACAAATGCTCTGCTCGTCTACGAGGTTTAGGATATGAGGTTTTCACCCTCATGAACGGGGTTCGAGTCCCCGGCAGAGTACCAAACAAATGGCTGTAGATTCCTCTGGGAAGGAAGGCACACTGTCTATGTGTTCGCTGTGGGTTCGAATCCCATTATGGTCGCCAAATTGTTACCCGAGAATTCTAACGCCGAAAGGTATTGAATAGTAATCGCCTCCTAGTTCGGTAAGGGAAAGCGCTCAAGCCTGTACGAGAATCGTGTAGCTGTGGTAAGCTACAAGCAGCAGGTAAAATCGCCCGACTGGCCACCCGTAAGGGGCCATATGCCGTTATAGCTCAGTCGGTAGAGCAACTGCCTTGTAAGCAGAAGGTCCGGGGTTCGATCCCTCGTGACGGCACCAAATTATAGAATGTTGTTGGTGGGCTGTTGATCACAGATATCTGACAACTGTTTCTCGTCTCGGGCACGTTATAGCTCCTAATTCCCGATTAGCTCAGCGGTAGAGCAACTGCTTGATAAGCGGTAGGTCGATTGTTCGAATCAATCATCGGGAACCAAATTATTGCGGGTTAGTTCAGTCTGGTAGAACAGGGGCTTCATAAGCCTCATGCCACAGGTTCAAATCCTGTACCCGCAACCAAAACACTGGGTTGCTCCCCATGTTGTAGTGAGGCCATGCTCACTTTAATGAATCCATGGACTAATTACATTGGCATTGATCTCACCGGGCGTGGGTCGCTGGCTGTTAACCAGCAGATGATAGGTTCGAGTCCTATAGTGCCAGCCAAACAATGGTTCATTGAGTCGAGCGGCGAAGACTACCGGCTGTAACCCGGCACAACGATACATCCTAGGTTCGAGTCCTAGATGAACCACCAATTATGAACAACACTGCACGTTATGCTAGTGGTTGATGACGACAGTCTGCATGCAGAGCGAAGTCAGTTGTTCAAATATACAACTCGGGGTATCTCAGAGGCAGAGAGCTGGGTTTGGAACCTAGAGGTCGAGATTTCGAAATTCTCCCCCGTGACCAATTTTGTTGAAAAGGTGTTATACATGAAAGCATTCGTGCAGTGATTGGAAACATCGTACCAGCTACGAACCTCGTGAAGAACTTGCTAAGTAGAGCCACTGGCAGCAAACGCGATGTAGCCGCAAGGCAAGATTCAATGGTGAGGCCGTTGCCACTGGCTGGCACTTCCGTCTGTGAAACGGTTGTTGGAGTTCGAATCTCCACCTCACACCAATTTGGGCTGTAAGAATTTCGATAGTTCGCCGCACTTGCACTGCGGAAGGCAGGGTTTGACTCCCTGACGGTCCACCAAATTTATGTCCTTCTTGCCTGAGCGGTTAGGGTGCTGATTGCAAACCAGTAATAGATGGGTTCGACTCCCATAGATGGCTCCAAACATGCGTGATTCGTATAGAGGTCTAATACTCTCGGCTTCCACCCGAGGAACTAGGGTTCGACTCCCTAATCCCGCACCAATTTGCTTCTTTAGTTTAATGGTAGAACGCCATCCTTACACGGTGGCTACGGTGGTTCGATTCCATCAAGAAGCACCAAATTGCATTCTAAGCTAACTTGGTAGAAGCGCTGGCTTGAAACCCCAGATGACTTGGTTCGATTCCAAGAGTATGCACCAAATGACGCAGACGACTTATCCACTCGGACATTGCTTCGTGCAATCAATCTAAGTCTGTCTGCCATTATTAAGGATGAATAATCCTGAAAGCAAGCCCCGACATTCACGTGTTGGGGCTTTTGCCGTTCTGGCCTAATTAATTACCGAGGAACATATATGAACCTTACACCAAACGCCATGCTGGCTGCCCTAGCATCCATCGGGCTTGATGGCATCATCAAGGATGGACTTCTGTCCAGTGCAAGTGTTAAGCCCCTTCGCCGTAACATTGCTATCTATGGCGATAGCCGTACAGCCAACTGTTCCAGCGGTACAGCTCCAAACAAATTCACAGAGAACTATGGCTATGCTTCTTGGCTAGGTCAATATACCAGTGGACGTATTTGCTTTGATCCCGCATTTAACTTCGGAGTTGGGGGCGATACTTCTGCTCAGTGGGCCGCACGTGTCGCAACAGTAACTGCATCTGCCGCTGACGTTGTTATCTGTCTTATCTCGACTAACGACCGTACAGCCGACTTTACACTTGCTCAGACTCAACAGAACATCGAACACGTCATTGCCAAGCTTAAAGAAGCTGGTAAGATCGTCATCTTCATTGCTGAGACTCCACGTGGTGGCGCTAACGTCCTCACAGCACCACGTCAGGCGATTCATGACCAAACCCGTGCATGGATGAAGTCTTACCTTCCAAGCCTTGGAGTCCGCGTTGTAGACCTCTACGATAAGATGCTAGACACAGCCAACACAACAGTCGATGGCCTCCACCCTTCCCCATACGGCGCTCGCATCATGGGACAAGCTATTGCTACTGAGATTCAGGATTTGTTTAACACTCCTGTAATCTTGCCTAAATACTCTAGCACCTATGTCGCTGCTACAAACCCATTCGGGCAACTCAACACCAATGCATTGCTGACTGGTACTACAGGTACTAAGTCTGGTTCTGCTAACACCACTGGTGACGTAGCAACAGGTTATACAGTAGCTGGTAGCTCTTGGACTGGAATGAGTGTTGTAGCTTCTAAGGAAGTCACAACAGTCGGTGAGAAGCAAGTATTCAAGTTTTCTGGTACTCCAACAACCTCTGGCGCTCTCTTCACCTTTGAACAAGTGGTGACTCTAGCTGATGCCAAGACTGCTGCAAACATTAAAGCTGTGGCTAACATTGAGTTTGAAATGGTTGGATGTCTAGGTGTAAGTCTCGATCTTCGTGTAGTCGATGGTGCAACGTTCAACGTTAAGTGCTGTGACCGTTACCAAGACGGCTTCCCAATGAGCAACGTTAAAGTAGATGGTGTTCAAGAAACACCTACTGCTGTAATCACAGGAACCGCCACTGAAGTTAAAGTGCGTGTGTCTGTATATGCAAGTCAAAATATCCCAATGTCTGGGACTATTAAAATCAGTCAACTAGCAGCAAAAGCTGCATAACAAAAGGAAAATACAAATGGCTACTCTTACCCGTGATCAATTGATTGCAGTAATCTCCCAGCTTGGCTTCTATGAGGCCGCTGTAACTGGAAGCTTTGACAACATGCTGAAGGATGGTGCTACAGCCATCAAAACGAAGACCGAGGTTGCGGCACTTTCTGCCATTGCAACAGCAGACGCTACTGACCCTGCTACAACAATGGCACTAGCTAACATCAATAAAGCTAAGATCAACGCAATCATCGCAGCATTGAAAGCGTAAAACTTGTTGACTCAACCCCTTAAATGTGAAATACTTGAATGTTTTATGTCTAAGGGGTTGACAACTACAAATTCCAATGTAGAATGGGCATATACAGAGAGATAATTAATAGTTATCCCTCGCACACCTCATCCTATAAGGCTGCAACGGCCTAAACCACAGGAGGCATCGATGGTTCTTAAGCCGAAAGTTTATCCAGAGTTCAATCTGGACACGAACATCATCGGTCCTAAATCCCCTAAGCAATACGACTTCATGCACTCTGATGCAAACATTACCGTATTCGGTGGTGCTGCTGGTGCTGGTAAGTCGTATCTTGGTGTAATGGACTTCCTGCGGTATATCAATATTCCAACCTTCCGTGGTTGTATGGTTCGTAGAACTACACCACAACTTAAAGGTCCGGGTGGTCTTCACGAGAAAGCTGAGAAGCTATTCCGTCTGATTGACCCAAAAGTTAGATGGCGTGATAAGGATCACCACTTCGTATTCTCGTCTGGTGCCCGTATCTATCTTCGTCACTTTGAGAACCCAAAAGACCAAGAGAACTTCCAAGGTTGGGAATTGAACAAATTCCTCGTGGACGAAGGACAGCAATTTGATGAGTCGATGGTAGTTTACCTGATGTCTCGTATGCGTAACCCTGAATGTCCCGAAGTAAAACCACACATGAAGATCACTTGCAACCCCGACTATGATGCCTTCTTGCGTCATTGGTTGGATTGGTGGCTTGATCCAGAGACAGGTATTCCGATTCCTGAACGTGATGGCATCAAACGATGGTTCATCCGTGACAATAATAAAATGATCTGGGGTGATTCACACGCAGAACTTTGGGAAAAGTATTCTATTCCCGATCTTCCTGAAGATGACCCAAATCAGATTCAACCTCTAAGCTTCTGCTTCATTTCTGCAAACGTATTTGACAACCCTGTCCTGTGTAAGATCGATCCCGGTTATGTTGCCTTCTTGAAAGGTCTTGGCCGTGTTGAGAAAGCTCGACTACTTCACGGTAGTTGGCTTGCACGAGAAGAAGGCTCTGGTTACTTCAAAGAAGAGTGGGTCCAAATGACTCCCTATCCAGCTCTTAAAGCAATTAAGAGAGTGCGAGCATGGGATATCTCCGGTACTGTAGAATCTGAGACGAACAAGAACCCCGACTGGACAGCCGGTGTGTTGATGAGTAAGACCCTTGCAGGCACTTACACAATTGAACACGTAGTTCGTGACAGACGCAGACATGGTGGTGTATTCGACATGATCCTTGAAACAGCTATTGCAGATGGGGATGATGTTCAAATCATTATCCCGTGCGACCCCGGTGCTGCTGGTAAAGCTTATGCTGCCCAGATGATCCGTGACCTAGCTGAACATGGCTTCTACGCAAAGATGAAACAAACAAACAAATCCAAAGTTACTCGATTCGCCCCATTTGCTGCTGTTGCAGAATCTGGCAGTGTCGAAGTTGTAACTGCTGAGTGGAATGCTGACTACTTCTCGGAACTTGTACGTTTCGATGGTAGCAGGAACATTAAGGACGACATGGTTGACGCCACGTCTGATGCCTTCCATGCTCTTTCCACAGAACTTCATATCCCTGACTTCACTGTTCCAGAAATGTTGCAAGTGAATCCTTTCAGGGTCTACCACACATAAGGCGAGGTTATGACTGAACTAATTGAAAAAGCAGAAACTCCTTTGCCTCGTTTGCGTCTTAGTGAAATGGGAACTACCGGTCTGAAAATGGCTGGTGGTCGCATTAACGAAGAAGCTCGAAGAGAACTACGGTTCCCTGAAGCTTGCAAGACTTTCCGAACGATGGCTTCGGATGTAACAATTGCTGCTGCTCTTTCTCTATTCAAGATGATGATCAGCCGCGTTGAATGGACAACCGACCTTGGGCCTGCTCCAGATGCTGCGATGAAAAGTCGTGGTCAATTCCTAGAGGAATGTCTGGATGATATGGAACACACTTGGCGTAGCTTCATTCAAGAGTCTACATCTGCACTAACTTATGGCTTCTCGGTTCACGAGAAAGTCTACCGCCGTCGTGACGCTTCGACAGGCTCTAAATATAGTGATGGTAAGATTGGCATCAAGAAGCTCCCTATTCGCTCACAGGACACGATCTACAAGTGGCTGTACAGTGAAGACGGACGTAACCTTCTAGGCGTCCAGCAAAGCCTCACAGCGATTCAAGGAGCTGAACGCTACCTGAATCTCAATGCTATCAACAGCACTGGCATGATTGACATTCCCCGTAAGAAGTTCTTGCTGATCCGTGTGGACGCAGAACGTGATAACCCGGAAGGTAACTCGCCACTACGTGCTGCGTACTATGCTTGGAAGTATCGCTGCCTAATCGAAGAACAAGAGTCGATTGGTGTTAGCCGAGACATGGTTGGTATGCCAACTCTGTACTTGCCTCCACGTTATATGTCTGCTGACGCAAGCCCTGCTGAAGCAAAGATTTATCAATACTACCAGAACGTCATCCGAAACATTCAGATGAATGAACAAGCTGGTTTGATCCTGCCACAACAATTCGACCCTGAAAGCCGACAGCCATTGTTCAAGTTTGAACTGACTTCGACACAGGGTGCCAAGATGTATGACACAGACGCAATCATCAAACGTTGGGACAACAAAATCCTGACAGCATTGTTCGCTGACGTACTGAAACTCGGACAAGATAGTGTTGGTAGCTTCTCGCTTGCTGGTGCAAAAACAAACATTATGGCAATGGCGATTGAAGCACGTCTTCAAGAAATCGCTGACGTTATCAACAAAGACTTGATCCCTCAACTGTTTGCACTGAACGGTGAAGCCTCTGACGCTAAACTACCTAAGCTGGTTTACGGTGATCTTGATGAAGTTGACCTTGATGAATTCTCCAAAGCAATCCAACGTATGGGTTCTGTTGGGGCTCTTGAACTTGACCGTCCTATGGCGAACAAGATTCGTGCCGCTCTTAAAGTTCCTGTCAAACCTGATGATGCTCCAATCGATAAAGAAGAGATCATGGGTGGGGATTCCCAAGCCGGGTTGGCTGGGGTTGGAAATGGAGCTTCTAAGAAAGCATCTGGGAAAGATAACTCTGCCGCAAACAATGCATAAGGAGCCACAATGAAATTCGTTGAAGCACTTGCTGAACTAATCGAAAAACACTTCGGGGGCTCTTCTCAAGAAGTTAAGACACCAGTTGAAGTGACAAAAGCTCTTGATGAAGAGGACCGCAAGGCTCTCTTCGTTGTACTCGCCCCTGATGTAGTTGACCTTCATGGCGACACATACACAGCAGTTGAAGTCGAGAAAGCTTGTGACAACTACAACGCACATTGCAACGTAGCTTATCTATTCCACCAAGTAGAGACTGAAGAAGCTAAAGCTATCCAGTCTTTCATTGCCCCATCTGACTTCACACTGGACAACGGTGTTGCAATCACTAAAGGCACATGGCTACAGTGGTGGAAGTTCCCTGAAACGGAAGTTGGTGAGGCTCTTTGGCAAGGTGTTAAATCTGGCGACATCAACGGTGTCTCTATTGGTGCTATGGCAAATGTCGAGGAACTAGAATGACAATCGCAAAACGTCGCTTGACTGATATCAAGTTTGAACATGACGGGGCACACGTTGCCCTTGTTGGTAAGCATCAAGGTGGCCCAGCTAATGGGATTACCACTTTGATCACCAAAGCAACAAACAGTATTACACAAGAACAAATTGAGAAAGCCTCGACTGTTAGTGTGACAATGCAATTCCCTGAGTTCCTTCGTAAGTTCTTCGGAATGTACTGGGACGATGCAGAAGTTCTTTCTGCTGTTATGGGCTATGGCCGTACAGAGTATCCTGACTCGACTGAGAAAGATTACATCGACTCCAGAGTTGAATCCATCGATATCATGAAGTCTGTGTACAAAGCCCAAGACGTGGAGAAGGCTCTCGCAGCTCTAACTCCAGACCAACATCTAGCCCTTATGGCTGATCAAGAAATGCTGGAGAAAGCTTTTGCTGCTCTTCCAGAACAACCTATCAAACAAGAGGAAACTCAAATGGAAACAATTCTGAAGGCTGCTCACGAAGAAGCCGTTCTCGCTGCTGTTGCAGTTGAAAAGGCTGCTGCTGTTGCCGCTGTCGCTGAAGTCCAAAAAGCTCTAGTTGCTCAAGAAGAAGTACTGAAAGCTGTTCAAGCTGAGGTAGCAACCTTCAAAGCTGCTGAAGCTGCTCGTGTTCAAGAAGTTCGCAAATCTGCATTGGCTGCTGTATTGCCGGAAGCTCAAGTTGAAAGTGTCCTCAAGGCTCTAGAAGCTGTTGCTGAAGAAGCATTCGCTGCTGTCGTTGCCGGATACGCTGTACAAAAGGCTGCCGTTGATAACTCTGATCTAATGAGTGAAACAGGCGTTGCTGGAACTGGTACTGCCGATGCTCCAGAAATCGACCGTACTGCTGAAATCCTTAAAGCTAAGTACGCCCCTAAAGCTGCTAAGTAATCTACCCCATTTTATTAGGAGAAATACCCAATGACAACTTACGCCTCTGATGTACAACGTCTGAGCAACTGGCTGAAATATGAAGAAGAAGCTGGCTCTGGTGTAACCCGTGAAGTTCTGTTGAAGTCTGCTGTTAACGCCACCAAAACTGGTTCTGTCCTTGACAGCACTGGCGCTCTGGTAGTTGCTGCAACTCTTGCTGACGCTACTTACATTCTGATTGACGACTTGACTCGTCCTGCTGCTGCCGAATACACGAAAGTGTTGGTACTGGCCCGTGGTCATGCAAAAGTTGGTGCTAAAGCCCTGATCTTCGGAGCTGACGTAACAACCGACAACCAGCGTAAAACTGCGACAGATAAACTTGCTCTGAAGAATATCTTCACAGTAGAACAACTGGCCCCTTACGCCTAATTCTCTTCCACTTAACACAGGAGTCTAACAATGTCTCAAGTACAAATCGCCAAGGCCGCAGTACGCAGCTTTGCTGGCAACAACTACGAGTACACCGATCTTACGCAAAACCTGTTGATCATCCCTAACGTATGGTCGCTGGCTGAGCAAATCGGTCTGTTCGGAAAAGAAACCACTAACCAAGAAACTCTGACAATCGAAGAAATCAAACAAGGTTTCGGTCTGGTTGCAGACGTTCACCGTGGCGCTCGCCACACAGTAAGCATCGACGCTACCCGTCGCATGCACGCATTCGCAATGCCACACTTCACCCTTGACGATGCTATCACACCTCGTGATATCCAAGGCAAGCGTGCTGTAGGTGTTGACGCTCTGGAAACTGTTGCCGCTGTACGCGCTCGCAAACTGGAAGTAATTCGTCAGTCTTGGGCTGCTACAATGGAAAAAGCCCACTGGTACACAATCACAACTGGTTTGGCTTACGCTCCAAACGCCACCGTGTCTTACGACTGGTACAGCGTTTTTGGTGCAACACGTAAAGTGGTTGACTTCCAACTGAACGTATCTACTACTGACCTGATCCAAAAGACCGAAGAAGTTTTCGCTCACATTCAAGATCAAGCTGTAGACGGTTCTGTTCGTGGCGAAATCTTCGCTATCGCTTCCCCTGAGTTCTTCAACAAGTTGATTGGTCACCCAACAATGAAAGCTCTGTGGCTGGCTTACCAGCAATCCCCACAAATCCTGCGTGATCGTTTGCAGGCTCGTGGATACGACGCTCGTTACCGTGAATTCACAATCGGTAACATCACCTACGTGGAATACCGTGGTGTGGGTCCAGATGGTGTTCGTTACATCCCAGCAGGTGACGCTTACTTCATGCCTTCGGACATGGGTGACAACTTCACTACCTACTACGGTCCAGCGGATCACTTCGACTTTGTTAACACTCAAGGTCAAGAAATGTACGCGTTTGAATACGGCGACAACCGTGGTCAGATGATCGAAATCCAAACCGAATCCAACTTCATCGACGTTCTGCGTCGTCCACAGTTGATCGTTCGCGGTACTGTAGGTGCCTAATTGACTGGGGGCCACGAAAGTGGCTCCCTTTCTTTGTTTTAACCGGAGGTAAATATGCCATACACAGGTGATCCATCCAATAATGCAATTGATCGTGTTCGTCTAGCAGTTGGTGACATCTGGGACGATATGGAAATGCTTACGGATGCTGACTATCAATACTTCCTAGATCGTAATGACGGGAACGAGAATCGAGCTACACTAGATGCTGCAAGAGCCATTCTGTTTAGACTGACACGCATGACGCGTGAACGCACAGGTGACATTGAAGTGTACGGTGGTGATTGGTTCAAGAACTACAAAGATGCACTTCTACTAATTCTGAAAGACCCCAATGCTGCGATCAGCCTTGCTGTTCCATACGCTGGTGGTATTTCCAAATCGGATATGTTTGCTAACGATACTAACGGTGACAATGTTGTCCGTGAGATTAACATCGGATATTCTCAGTCCCGTCGTCTATACGACAACACATATCCAAGTAGCGGTCCACACAACGGTGGAGATTGCTATGGGGTTTTCCCTTAAAATAGAGACGAAGAAACTTCAGTCCCTTATCAAGCGAGTTGACGCTATCAACAACACTGAAATTGAAGTCGGCTTCTGGGATGACAGGTACGGTCCTGAGAACGATAATCTTCCTGTAGCACAGGTCGCCGCTTACAACAACTTCGGTACTTCATTCAACCCCACAAGGCCGTTCATGGACGATACGTTCGAGGACATCATGTATCAAGCATACATGGCCCGTGGAGTTAAGAACGTCTTTATCTCCGTTCTAACTAATGGACGTAGCACTCAGAGGCTCCTACGTGAGCTTGGAGAGCGAATCAAAGGTATGATGCAACTTACCATCCTTGAGTACGCAGCTAACGGTGGCAACAGCCAGAAGACCATTGAGAAGAAAGGTCGAGACAGTCCACTTATTGACACTGGCAAGATGCTCGAATCTGTCAGGTTCATCATCCACAAAGGAGACATGTGATGCTCTATCCACCACTCCTATCAACTGGTCAAGTCATCCTAGACGTTACACGTCGTGAGGCACCTACCATTGACAGAGGCCGTCCGGTTCCCGGTGCTGAGTCTACTGTACAAGTTGTATGCAATGTACAACCAGTGTTGAAATCATCCGACACTATTATGCTCCCTGAAGCTGACCGTTCCAAAGCTACCCTTAAGGTGTATACCAAAGGTAGTGAAATGAAAGCTTTGAAAGAAGCTGGACCGGGTTGGGCAGCAGATCGATTTACATGGGAAGGTGATCTATACGAAGTCATGAAGGTTATTAATTACAGAATGGGTGTGTTGAACCACTACAAAGCAATCTGCATGCGTGTGGAGTTGACAAGACCATGAATATTTATAAAGACCTTGAAGACAGCCTCTACAATGTAATTGAAGAGTTGTTCCCTGCAACCAGAATCATCTTCGCATACAACAACCTACCGGAGCCTCAAACTCCATACTTGGTTATTGATGTGAAGCGTCTTGATCAACTGGGTAGTGAGTATAACTCTACCTTCGTTGAAAGCTTCGAGACAACACCTACAACCACTACGCAGATCGATATGATGGCGAAGGTAAGGTTCGAGGTGGTTGGCTTAATGGACAACGACACAGAAGCTGCTGAGCTTGCTCAGAACATCCAATTTGCTCTACGAACTGCCCGTGGGTATGAGAGTCAGGCAAGAAACAATCTGGCCCGTCATGGACAGATCACAACACGTCGTATGCCTTATCGCAAGGACACGGACATGTACATGCTTTACCAAGTGGATGCAAACTTCGCATACACAGCAATCTCTCAAGATGAGCAAGATTATATTCTCACTACAGACTTCACTGGCATCTATCATGATGCTAACCGTCCTCCTGATTATACACTCACCACTCATGTTGACATTAATCCAACTCCATAAGAGGAACTGAAATGACACGTCTAACCGACATCATCGAAATTCAGATCAGCCGTGAAACTTCTGCGGTTGCTCAAACGAACTTCAACGTACCAGCCTTTATCTCCGCTCACACCAACTTCGTAGAACGCGCTCGCGTGTACTCTTCTCTGTTGGCAGTTGGGGATGACTTTGCTTCTACTGATACTGCATATATTGCAGCTCAGAAATTCTTCGGTCAAGCAATCAAGCCAGCCAACATTGTTATCGGGCGTCGTCAGATTCCGGGTGCTACAGTGAACGTTGTTACTGTTGCTGCTGCCACAACTTACACTTTGACTGTTAGCGGACAGACGATCACTTACGTATCTCAAGCTCTCGACACAGCCATCCTGATTGCCACAGGTTTGAAGACAGCCTACGACGTAACACCCGTTACTGGAGTTACTGTAACAGATAACCTTGACGGTACTCTGACAATCGCTTCTACAGTTGATTGGTCGCTTAAAGTGAGCATCAACCTGAGCAAGTCTAACGCTCCAGCAGTTGAATCTTGGTCTACATCTGTTAACGCAGTACAGAACGAGAACGACACTTGGTATGCTCTGACTATCGAATCCCACAACGAACTTGATGTACTTGAAGTTGCTGGTGTGATCGAAGCTAAGAAGAAAGTCTTCGGAACATCTTCTAGTGACACAGACATCAAGACAACCGGTACAACTGATGTGTTCTCTCAATTGCAAGACCTTGGTTACCAACGTACTTTCGGCATGTACTCTGCTACAGCCGATACACAGTTCCCAGAATGTGCTTGGATTGGTTTCCAACTTCAAGAACAACCGGGCTCTAACACTTGGGCTTACAAAGCTCTGGCAGGTGTTACTGTATCCAAGCTATCTGACACTGAAGCCACAAACATCAAAGCTAAAAACGGAAACACCTACGAGTCTGTAGGCGGACAATCCGTTACTGTTGGTGGTAAAATGTTTGGTGGTGAATTCATCGACATCATGGTTTTTGTTGACTGGCTGGAAGCACGTATGACTGAACGCCTGTGGTTCCGTATGGCTAACAGCAAGAAAATCCCTTACACCGCAGCAGGTGCCACAATCATTGAATCTGAAATCCGGGCTCAACTGAATGACGGTATCCGTGTTGGTGGACTGGCAGACAATCCAAGCCCAGTAGTTCGCGTTCCAGATGTTCTGTCTGTTGCTCCGAACCTGCGTGCCCAGCGTATCTTCGAAGGTATTGAATTCGAAGCTCGCCTAGCTGGTGCCATCCACTTCGTTAAAATCCGTGGAACTGTAACTGTCTAAGGACAGTTACGTCCCCTACAAGGAGACTTAAATGGCTACTCAACGCGCTTCTACATACGCACCAAACCAAGTATGTGTTGTTATCACACAAGACACAAGTGGTATCGCTCACATCATTTCTGGGTACTCTGAAGACAGCATCGTTTCTATCGAACGTTCTGCTGAAACCTTCGCGATGTACACTGGTGCTGACAACACAATGACTCGTATCTACAACGCTAACACGTCTGCAACGATTACATTGAGTCTACAACAAACCTCTGCGTCTAACGACATCCTGTCCCTGCTTTACCAGAACGACGCGGCGAGCTTGACTTCCGACACAATGTTCTCGATTCAAGTTAAGGACAACAGCGGACGCTCCAACTACTTCAGCGATAATGCTTATGTCGGAGTTGTTCCTAACTCTGCCTTCAGCAACAGTATGAACACCCGTGATTGGGTAATCCATGCCGCTGACCTGCAAACCTACATTGGTGGTAACGCCAAATTGGTTCCTGCGGATCAAGATACTATCCAGACTCTGGGTGGAACTCTCGACGCTCGCTGGCTGTAATCTACATCGACGGGGCTTCCATCTAACGGTGGGAGCCCTTTTTCGTTTCTATAGGAGAATAATATGGCTGTAGCTCTATACTCGCCAAAAGACGTTATCATCAGTCTTGCTGGCATGCACACAATTTCTGGATATGCCGATGGCACATTCGTTCGTATCACAAAGGACATGAAACCATTTCTCAAAGTGCGTGCAATGGATGGAGAAATGGCCCGTATGTACTGCGAAGACGAAGGCTTCAGAGTTGAGGTTACTATCGCTCAATCGTCTACAAGCAACAATATCCTTACTGGTATCTACAACGTGGATACAGCAACCCACATGGGTAAATTCCCAATGTTCATTCGTGATACGAAAGGACAAACAAACTTCTTCGCTGCCACAGCATGGATTGAAATGATTCCTGAAGTGACGTTCTCCAACCAATTGGAGACTCGTACATGGACTTTCGGATGCTCTGGTGCCGCCATCACAATTGGTGGTAACAATGACACAAGCCTGCTCGAAGACTCTTTGCTTTTGGGTTCTGCTGGACTGTCTGTTCTTAAACAGTTCGGAGTCTTGTGATGAAGACTTACTTCGTATACAAGACTGTCAACAAACTCACCAACCAATTTTATGTTGGAGTTCATGGTGGGACGTTGGAGGATGGCTATCTTGGCTCTGGTCGGCTCCTGAAGCGAGCTATAGGTAAATACGGCATCGAGAACTTCTATGTAGAGTCTAGAATCCTTTGTAGTGATGCAGACGAAGCTTACGACCTCGAAGCCTTTATCATTACAGAAGATATAATCAATCACCCACTCTGCTATAACCTAATCATCGGAGGTAGAGGTGGAGAACACTTAAACCAAAGAAAACCCTACAAGAAACGTCAGGGTGTGAAGAAGACTAAGGAGCAGAAAATGGCTATGGCTGAGATTAAAAGAAATATGACACAAGAGACGAAGAGTAAAATCTCCCAGTCTGCAAAGGTTGTGTGCAGAGTTGCACTGACTTGCCCAAGCTGTGGGTTTGAGGGCTTTGCTCCAAACATTCGCAGATATCACTTTAACAATTGCGTACTCTAAGGGGGTTATATGGCCGGAGACATCTTGACGTATGCACCTTCTACTGTTACACTGGTACTCTGCGGTTATGTTCTAACAGGTGTTGTTAGCGTTAACCTCAAGTGGAATTCCAGCCCCTTCACAGTCAAGAAGGGCATTCGTGGACAACACACACGTATCGGCACCAAAGATCGGCAGTCTACCTGCTGCATTGAAGTGCTTCAAACATCTATCACCAACGATATCCTTTCCGAAATCCTAGAACAAGATACCCGTAATTACTCGGGCCGTCTTGAGTTCTCTGTGAAAGATGCGTCTGGTACAACTCAATGGGCAACAACTCAATGCTTCCTACGTGCTTGGCCTGACGCTGGTTTCAGCGGAGGTATTGAAACACGTAAATGGGACATTGAAATTCTATCGTTCATTAGTGGTAAGATCGGTGGTAACGCAAGACAAGGCTTTGACCTGCTGGACTCTTTCAATGGAGCAGCGGATTACATTACTGAAGGGGCTCAGAATATCTCTGACTCTGCATCTAACCTATTTAGTTAAGGAGAATACAAATGGCTATTAAGCAAAAAACAATCGAAGTGAACGGTAGCGAATACTTGATCACTCAACTGGGTGCCCTGAAAGGTACTCGTGTATTGAAAGAAATCACCAAGCTCGTTGGACCTGCTTTTGCCTCCATGCAGAAGAAAGACGGTGAGGGCCAATCTGGAACTATCGGGGATGCACTGGGTATTCTGTTTGAGAACTTGGACAATGCCAACATCGAAGGTATGATTATGGAACTGGCTAACACTGTTGCCAAACCAAATGGCTCTGCCATTTCCTTCGACATGGAATTTGCTGGTGAGTACGACAAGTTGTTCCTCGTGCTGAAGGAGGTTGCCGAATTCAACTTCGGATCGGTTTTTACTCTGTTCGGTTCTCGGGAGTAACACAAGCCCCGGACATGCAAATTGGCATGGACGGGACGACCCTTGAACCAGTGCCTGTCCATCCGAGACTGCAACGTATACAAGATCAATTTAGCCAAGACTGGGAAGTGTACAATGTCCTTACCAGCCCACTAGGTCTTGCAACATATGTCGAGTTGGATACGGTGTGTAATACCGAAGACTTGTACAAGATGTTTGAGATAGTCCAAGTCCATAAAGAAATGGAGACTGTCGCTCACATTCAAGCCAAACTCACAGAAGGTAATAAATAATGATTCAGGAAGAAATCGCACGGCTTACTGGTAAGCTAGTCTTCCAAGTTGACAATCGCCCTCTGATGGCATTTGAGAAGCGCCTAGCCGGTGTTATCAATATGCTGGGTGACCTTGAGAAGCTAGCGAACAAGAAGTTCAATATCAAAGTCCAGCTCGACTCCCGTACACTCCGTGAGCAACTGGCAAAGGCAGCTACCGCCAAGATTACATTGAAGGACGTTAACGTCTCTCATGAAGCTCTGGCCCTAGCTGCAAAGCGTATTACTGACAAACTCGACAGTACGCCAATCACTCTGAACAAAATCCGTGTAGATATCGCCTCCTTGATCGAAACCAAGAAGTTGGTTCGCACACTGCTTGGTCAGATGCAAATCAGTATTCCTCTCCAGTTCCAAACATCCGCTGCTGATAAGATGCTTCGTGCTTGGAAGAAAGAAACTGAATCCAAATTCAAACTGAAGATCGACGCTGACATCAGCCAACATAAGTTCTTGAGTAATGTTCGTAAAAGCTTGGCTAGTGCTTCTTTGAAACTGGGTCCAATTAAAATTGAAACACCGAACATCAAACTAAACATTGACCGTGAACATTTGAAGCAAGAGATTCGGGACGTACTTTCTCACATCCGTCGTGAGACAACTATTCGTGTCAACTTGCGGGACGAGTCTCCACAAAGGCGTGAACGTGTTACTGATCGTGGAGCAAGAGGTCATGCATTCGGTGGTGGCTTGATGGGAGCTGGTATGGGCTTCGCCAGAGGCGCTCTACCGGGTCTAGGAGCCGCGTTCGCTATCGGGGCAGTCAACCAGATCAACCAACAACTTGTAGCGACTAACACAGCCTTGGAGGCCGTCAGCGGGAGTGCAGAAGGGTACGCAAGTAACCTGAAGTTCCTTGAAGACCTCACTCAAGAGCAAGGTCGTAACATGAGAGACGTTGGTCCTCAGTTTACTTCTGTTCTCGCATCTGCAAAGGCGAGTATTGGTAATGAGGGTGTTCAAGATTTGTTCCGTGGTCTGACGAAGTACGGCACTGTAATGGGCCTCGACCAAGAGTCGATGAAGGGTTCTATGCGTGCTATCAGTCAGATGTTCTCCAAAGACAAAATCCAAGCTGAAGAAGCACAAGGTCAGTTGGCTGAAAGATTGCCAGCGGCTATGCAACTCTTGGCTGAAGCGAACGGCACTGATGTAAAGGGTCTTCGTGAACAGATGCAGAAAGGTGCCCTTGATCCTAAGAAAGTATTGCCTGAAATGGCACGGATCATGGAGAAACTTGCTGAGAACAATGGAGCATATGCGAAGTCTCTAGAGTCTACGCGAGTTGCCCAAGGACGTATGAATCGTCAGTTTGAACGGTCTGTTAAAATCTTCGCAGCCGGTGGGTTCGATAAAGGCATTCGTGGCTTCTTCACCACTATGGCAGACGGTATGCAGAAGTCTGCACCGCTGGTTACAGCACTTGGTGGAGCATTCGATGTACTGATGCGTCCAATCAATGCTCTCATCGGTATCGTTGCAACTATCGGAGCCAACTGGACTAAGATGGCAGATGTTTTCGGGTTGTCTGGGAAGCAACTTGCAGTCTTCGGTGGAGCTGCTGCTGTCGCTGTACTTCCATTTGGATTGTTTGCCGAAGCTGTTGCACTTGCTGCTCTCGCCGTAGAAGACTTGATGGTCTATATGGAAGGTGGTGATAGTTTGTTTGGTCGCTTCCTTGAATCCTCTCCTGAAGCACAAGCTGCTCTAGATGGTTTCTCCAAAGAGGCTAAACAATTTGGTGAGTACCTACAACTTGCAGTAACCAACGGTCTTGACCTTGCAGGAGCAATGAAAGGTCTTTCGTTCCCTGAAATGTTCATCAACACAATGCGTGAACTACAAACCATTCTTAAGTTGTTCAACGATACAGTTGACTACATGGTTGCGGCTGGACAATACGCACAGATGATGGCACCAGAAGGCGGTATTGCTGCTAACTTGGCTAACATGCGAGCAATGGCGAACGGACCTGAATGGGCTCGCCAGCAAATGTCTGACAAGGTTGCTGGTGATTTTGCTAACCAAGGTGTTGGAGCTGAGATTCCGGGTGGACAGTCCCTAACTGCTGATCAGATCGCTGAAGCTGTTGCTCGTGCTATTAGCGTTCAAGGTGCTGAAGGACAACAACGTAGAGATTATTTCGAAGCAAACATTAACGTCGATGTTAAAGGTGGCGTTGTATCCGCTGGAGACTTGATGACAGCTTTGAATGAACCAATGAAACAGATCGCTATCAAAGCTTTTGGTGAGGTAGTTAACAATGAACGTAACACACAATCGCAGGTGAGACAATGACAATCGCAATTCGCCGTGAGAACGGTGACATCCTTTGGTTCGACGCAGTTGAGGGCTTCGATGAAGTCCTTAGCTCCACTGTTACCAAACATCCTGTTGCGACTGGCGGGTTCGTTGCTGACCACGTGACAAAGGATAACCCACGATTTACATTGAAGGGTATCCTCTCTGACGCTGACTTCAACTATAACCGTCCTCAACTTGGGGATGATTATGAAGGTTGGCAGTCTGTGAGCGTGAAGAAGCAGTATGTAAACAACACACCAGTCAACAGTCCAGTGAGTATTAACTCTAACGTAAACGTATTCAAGAGTTTCCTTCCTGAATCCATTTCCCAATTCACCACTACTAGCATCCCACAAGTTGTTGTAACTGAGCAACCAAAAGTCAAGTCTGCATCTGCTGTTCGTATGGACTTGGTGCGTATGAGGGATATGAAGGAAATCTTCACCCTTGTTGACTTTGAAGATAACTTGATCCGTCGTAGTTGGCCAACTTGTGTACTCACAAATCTATCCTTCTCTGAAACTCCAGAAGGAGGTGACGCACAGGCTTTGTTCCCGGTGATGGAAATTGAGCAAGTGACTTTCACAACTGTAGAGAACATCCGCATCAAACTGAAGCCAATTAACAAAGGGCGACAGCAAGGTAAGGCTTCCAACAGACCAGAGGAAGGGGGTGACAATGCTAAAAATGACTCCACGGGTTGGTCTAAGAAGACTTCCTCTCAGTTGGTTCAAGGGACTGGAGTTGCAAAGCCTAAACCACAATTTGGAGACGCACCATGACAACCAATTTTATTGAAATGCCGCTATCTGATGAACTCGTATACCGCTACAGTATACCCCTTGAAGGTAACTCTTGGCAGTTGAAGTTTTACTGGGTAAAGCGTGCAAAACAGTGGCACATGGACCTCCGTCAAGAAGACCAGACCCCAGTGGTTCTAGGGTACGCCCTAGTCCCACAGTTCCCAATTCTTGAAGATGTCCCACTCGAACTATATGGCCTAACAGGTCGCTTTGTACTAATGCCTGTAAATATTGCAGTAGCAACATCCCTATCACAAGACTCTTCGGTTATGCCGGAATTTTTCAAACTTTACTACATGTACGAAACGGAGGCTTAATATGTTCCAGAGAGAACGGGTTTATGATCTAAGAATCGGTGACTACAGCAATGGTAATGGCCTGCGTATCACCGCTGGTATCCCAGATGAACAAGGGTTCATGAATGCAGGGCTTCAGCTCACATTCGACATTTCCAAAATGGCTGATAACAAGAAGACCAAAGGCAACAGTGCATCGATTGAAATCTATAACCTCTCTCGGAGCCAAGCCGCTCTACTCGAAGGTGAGTACCTTGAATGCACTCTGATGGTTGGATACGAAGAACAAGGACCACGCGTTGTCGTAACTGGAAACGTTACTGATGTTTCAACACGTAGGTCTGGTGACGACCGCATCACACAGATCAAAATGGGGGAAGGTTATACAGAGCTTAACCACAAAAGACTAAAACATATGGTGTCTCCCGGTAAGACCGTGCAAGATGTTATTGATGAGATTGCCGCACAAATGCCGGGTGTTGCCCGTGGCTCCATCGTAGGGACCAACCTAAACAATCCAATCGTTCATGGGTGGCGCCTGACAGGCACACCACGTGAAATGTTGAAGAAGGTGTGTGATGCCTACGATCTAGAATATAACGTCTCTGGTGGTGTCCTGAACGTCTCTGAGGTCAACGGATTGTTGACTAAAGACGTAGACTCTGCCCCGGTTATTAGTCCTCAAACTGGACTAATCGACGAACCCTTTTATACATCAGAAGACGGGCGTAAGCATCCAAAAGATAAACGTCGTCGTCGTGGTGTCCAATTTGTATGTCTTCTGAACACAGAGTTGATTCCGGGTCACATCGTTAAACTCGAAGACACTGTGATCAATGGTTTCTACCGTATCAATGCTACACGATTCAACGGAGACTTCCGTGGTAATCCTTGGTACGCAGAAGTGTTGTGTTCGGAAATTGCAGCGGAGGAACTAACATGATTCCCGGTCTTCTAAGTGAATACCTCAAAACTGAATTTGAATACTCGATGGCTGAAATGTGGTTCTCCTGTCCGGGTATTGTCACTAGTGTTTCTGGTGACTTATCTGACTTACGAGTTAACGTAAAGCCTGCCATTAATGAGTTGTATGCTGATGGTAGTACAGAAGAACACTTGGACATCCTGAGTGTTCCAGTGATCATGCCGGGTAGCTCTACTACACTGGTGAGCTTCCCAATCAACGCGGGTGACACTGTACTCCTTGTGTTCTCACAACGATCTATGGACAACTTCAAGATTGGTAATGGACAACCCACTCAACCAAATGATGCACGTAAATTCCAAGCCGAAGATGCTATTGCCATTCCCGGTTTGTTTACTTTCTCGAAGAGTACAAATAGACCAGCCATCCGTAAGTACCCACATAATCCAAAGACTGACTTGGTTGTTGCTCATAACATCGCGAGTGGGACTGAAGTCATGCTGCACTTCAAACAGACAGGTGATTTGATTGTCAACACAGAACAGGCTGTGACAGTTAACTGCAAAACTGGAGAGTTGAATGCTACAGAGTCTTATACAATTAACACACCGACAATGAACATCAACGCTGATACCACAAACTGGGTTGGTGATATTATCCAAAGCGGAAATTACAACCAGACAGGCAATTACACAATGACTGGCGTTGCAACCTTCAACGGTATCAACTTCGCTACTCACAAACACTTGGGCGTTACACCGGGGTCTGGTACTTCTGGTATCGCTACAGCATAAGGAGTCGATATGGACTTGCTACTTAATACAGACACTGGCGATATGGTCTACGTGAACGGTGGCTGTCCAGTCACCCAACTCACGGCTGATATTGTTGCACAGCGTCTAAGAATTACCCTTTACACATTCCTTGGTGAGTGGTTCCTTGATACCTCTGTCGGAGTCCCCTACTTCCAACAAATCTTCGGAAAGCTCCGCACTAAGTCGGGTGTTGACCTCATCTTCCAACAAATCATTACTGATGATCCTGACGTGATCGAAATCCTAACGTTTACTTCCGAACTTGATCGTGGAGCCCGTGGATACAGTATGACATTCCAAGTGCGTGTAAGTGATAACACTGCATCACTTCCAATTACAATCGATCTAGGAGACGTTATCTAATGGCTGGCCTATCGCGTGAAGGTCTTGAAATTAAAACTCAAGACGAAGTATTGAATGACAACCGAATCCGTGCTGCCAACTTGTTCGCTGACCAAGTTCCAGCGGGTGACGTTGTTGACGTATCTGATAACTCTACTCTTGGCCGTCTCATCGGTGTTGTTTCTCCAGCAGAAGCAAGCATGTGGGAGGCCATTCAACAAGTTTACAACAGCTTCAACCCAGCGACTGCCATTGGTATCTCTCTGGACAACATCGTTGCTCTCTCTGGTATCGCACGTCTAGTTGCTCAGCCAACTCGGGCACAAGTGATTCTGGAAGGCTCTACGAACATCAGCATCAGCTCTCCACTTGGTAAGGCGTACAGCTCTACAACACAACGTGTGTTCTCGATCCTGAACCCAGTTATCATGAGCCCGATGAAGGCTTCGGGTATTGGTATTGTTCCATCTGCAATCTTGAACAGCACAGCTTACACATTTAGCTATTCTGTCGATGGTGTAAATTATATTGATACCACCTACACATCTGATGCGAGTGCTACATCCGCAGAGATTCTTGCTGGATTGAAGACTCAAATCGATTTAATTTTGGGTGGGGTCTTTACAACTTACTATCAAGATGGTAGACTGTTTATAACTCGTACTGATCCGTTTCAGGTTGCAGACTTCGCTGTCTCGATCAACCTGCGTATCGAAAAGGTTCGTAAGCTTGGCATCGCTGTTGACGACATCGTTGGAGCGTACCCACAGCAAGCTATGAGCATCGACACAATCTCTGTCCCTATCTCTGGGTGGGATAGCATCCTAAACCCTATCAGCGCCACCACAGGCCGTCTGGTAGAGACTGACGAAGAGCTTCGTGAACGTTTCCGTAACTCCAAATTCTTCCAATCCCAGAACATCCTTGAAGCCTTGATTGACGGACTAAAAAACGTTGACGGTGTGACTGACGTTGTTGTCTATGAGAACGACACAGACGGTGTTGATATTAACGGTGTCCCAGCTCACAGCTTCTTGCCAATTGTTCTTGGTGGACTTCCTAGCGACATTGGAGACACCATCTGGGAAAACAAACCCACCGGTATTCCTTCTGTTGGGGATACGACGATCCAAGTTGCAGACAGCCAAGGCTTCTTGCATAGTATCTCGTACAAACGCCCAACAGAGATTCCAATCTATATCACAGTAAGCATTTCTGATGCTGGTGGTATCGCTGGTGATGCTGAAGCACAGATCAGACAGAACATTGAAAACTATGGAGAGTCTAACTACTTCATTGGCGACGATGTAATCTACTCTCGCTTCTACACCCCAATTAACGCTGTACCGGGACATCAAGTAAACAGCTTGCACATTGGCACCTCGCCTAGTCCTTCTGGTACTGCAAACATTTCCATTGCCTTTGATGCTGTTGCGACATTCAACCCAGCTAACATCAACGTCACTCTAGTATAAGGAGGCTTCATGGCCGTCAATGAGTTTGAGCTAGTTCCCTTTGTGGATGAAGCTCGCAGTCGTATCACTGAGCAATTTAAAGAAAAACCAATCATCGATAAGTATATCCGATTGCTCATTGGCGAGTGGGATGAAATGCAAGTTGTTCTACAAGACTTGCAACAGCTCCGCTCCATTGACACAGCAGTTGGTGCCCAGTTAGATGTGATTGGCGAGATTGTTGGGCGTCCTCGTGGTCTTGTAACAGCCGAGCTGTTCTACTACTTCGGATTTGAAGGGGCTCCCCTAGCCGGGAGCTACGCTTCCACGACTGACAAGACTGTCGGTAGTCCTTACTACTCTTTGAATGCTCCAACAGGAATTTCTCGTGAACCTTCTGATGAAGAATACCGATTGATCCTGAAAGCAAAAATCATTAAGAACAGAACGATGGCTAGACCAGAAGATGTTGTGGCTGCTTATAAGTTCTTGTTCACTGCTGGTGCTGTAACTATCGATGAATATGAACCTGCCAAAGTACGTATCGGTATCGGTAAGATTCTGACTAACGTTGAACGCGGATTGTTGTTCGACTTAGGTGGAGCAGGCACATTGCTACCAAAAACTGTAGGCGTTAATTACACCTACTCTGAATTTCAAGCTGGACGTGTATTTGCAACAGAAGGGTTCCCCGGCGCTGTCGGTCCCGGCGATCTAAACGATCCCACTTCTGGTGGCATTCTCTCCAACATCATCACCTAATTTAAGAGGAATTTTACATGGTTGATATTATCAAGCAAGATATGACGGACATCTGGGCTTCCAGTGGTGACAAAACCGCTCCCGATCCTTCTAAGATTGCAACTGGCTGGATCGTTGAAGCCGTTCCTCGCCAATGGTGGAACTGGTTTGAAAACCGCCAAGACGTGAACATCGCTTACATGCTTCAAAAGGGTATTCCAGAGTGGGATATCGTATCTGAATATCTGACTAACAAGTCGTACATCCAACGCAACAACGTTGTCTACAAGTGCATTCAGACCAACTCTGGTCAAGACCCTTCTACTGCCCCTTTGTACTGGACGAAGGCATTTCCAGAGTCTTCCGATAGCCTTGAGGCTATTCGTACACTGACGCCTGCCGTTGACCAAACTCCATACTACACTGGAGCCAACTCTGCTGCCCTTATGACTGTTACAGCTTTCGCTCGCACCCTTCTGGACGATCCGAACGTAACAACAATGCGTGCTACTCTTGGGGCTCAGGCTACACACCCTAACCTGACTGCACTCTCTAGCGCTACTGGTACTGCAACCAACACACTGCCATACTTTAACTCTTCGAACACAATGATTGTAACTCCGCTTACTGCATTTGCACGTAGCTTGCTGGATGACGTTGATGTCGTTGCAGCACGTGCAACTCTTGAAGTTGATAGTGCTGCAACTGTTGCTGCTAACCTTTCCTCTAGCCTCAGTGCTGGACTGGCTACAAAACAAGACCTTGATGCAACACTAACAGCTCTGGCTGGCTTGGCAACTGGCGCAAACCAACTTGCTTACTCTACAGGTACTGACACTTTCGCTCAAACAACTCTGACAGCCTTCGCCCGTTCTATTTTGGACGATAACGATGCTGTGACAGTTCGTGGAACAATTGGTGCTGATGATGCTTCTAACCTGACAACTGGTACTTTGCCTCTGGCTCGTCTGCCAGCAGACTTGACTGGTAAAAACGCTGCGACAGCTACAGCACTTCAAACAGCTCGTACAATCCAAGGTGTATCGTTCAACGGTACTGCAAACATCACACTGTCTGTAGTCGATAAAGACTCTGCGGTTGGTAGTGCAACACTTCCAGCGGGTACAACTGCTCAACGTACAGCTTCTCCAGTAAATGGTCAGCTACGTTACAACAGCGACAACAATGAATTCGAAGGATACATCAACGGTTCTTGGGGTGGTATTGGCGGTGGTACTCCATTGTTCACAACTCTGTGGTGGCCCTCTCGTACAGCAATCCCCGCCGGATACGTTCCTGCGGATGGGCAACTTCTGACACGTACAAGCTACAGCGCTGCATGGGCACGTATAAACACCAGCGATGTTCCTAAAGTCACTGATGCTACATGGCTTGCAACTTCTACAAGTCGTGGTAGCTACTCTGATGGTAACGGAACAACAACATTCCGTGTTCCCGATCTGAACGGAAAACAAGCTGGAACTCTGGCTGCTCCATTCCT
>Ga0065714_10002343_pt1 | contig 26766 bp, 31 predicted proteins | sample MisRhiReplicate2_FD_59101 | JGI IMG/M metagenome (GOLD analysis project Ga0065714, IMG submission 59101) | Miscanthus rhizosphere microbial communities from Kellogg Biological Station, MSU, sample Rhizosphere Soil Replicate 2: eDNA_1 v2... | ecosystem: Host-associated > Plants > Roots >... | reverse complement strand
TTCATATTGTTTTATTTGATGTCATCCGGACCGACTTCATTGCCTTCCTCGTCTATTTGCTGGTGTTTGTCCCTTTGGTGTTTTTGGTGTCGTTTGATTGCGGTTTCTTTGTTTGCTCGCTGGCGTCTTGTGCCTGCTCGTCTTTTTCTTTAGGGTCTGTCATAATCGTTGAGTTTAATTCCTAAAGGATAACAATGCTGGGGGCTAATGGTTCGGAAAAATTGAATTTGGCGCAGATCCTGGTTTTTATCGGCCGGTGTGATGCAGGGCTTTTAGCGCTTCTTCGATGACTGCCAGCGCCTCGGCTCTCAGGCTGGGGTTGCCCCTGGTCATGACCTTGATCAGTGACCGGCTTTCTTTTAAATAAACAGGTGCAAATGGGGTGTCCTGGATGGCGATTTCGATGCTGTTGTCCATGATGTCTGCATACTTGACGGTTTGCGCCTGAGGGCTCACTTCGCTCATGCGCTGTGCTTCTTTGGTTTTTCGTGCTCTCCGGTTCAGTCTGGGATAATGATGGGTTACATATACATCGGTCAGCTCGATAACCAGTTTAAGGGTTTTTTCGGCGTCGTCTGGTCCGATTAGCGGGGTCAGAAATTCAAGGATGATTGAAATGATGCGGCATCTTTTGTCTTGAGACATATTCTATAATTGTCTTTCGTATTGCCCAAGCTGGTATTCGGGATTGCTTTGAAAATCCCTTTCTGGAATAGATTACTTTAAGTGCTTGTGCGCCTTCGTAGACTGTGGGGATCGCATTCCAAAAAATGGGTTTATAATCTGTAGGGTCTTTAATGTTAAATCTCACAGGTCGGCATGATTGAGTTCATAATGGTTTATAATGGAACGATGCATTCATTTTGTAACAAACGGCAGGTGTGAAGGGTTTGTGAAAAAAATAATCTGTAGTTGAAAAAGTTTTTTGTTCAAAACGGTATCATTTGCCTATAGGTTGACCTTTTTTAGGTTGTAATAATGGAATAAGTTTACATTGCATCAAAATTTTTTACAGTTTAGGTTGGCTAAACTAAGCGCTAATAAAAGTTGAGCATTGATTTTGATTTTTAATAACTGAGCTGTTTTGTGGTTGTCGGTTTTTTGCGCTAATTTAAACAGAATTTGTCATATCACATTTCCGTGGCGATTATTCCCTACGTTGGCACCTCCTTCACGTAACATGGCCTGCCGAATCATTTTAATCCGTTTTTTGCTTTGACAGGAAGCTATCCGGACTTAATTTTTGGTCATATATTTTTATATCTGGGAGATGGAGGTTATTCTACTAAGTTATCGTCATTTTCGTCTGCAATACGCCGATTGCTGACAGAAATCCTGCAAAGCCATCCATTGCTCCCTGCTTGGAGGTAGTGATCACTTCGTAGATACCTGTGTCCGATGTTAGTGTGTATTGTGAATATGCGCAGATCGGTAGCCTCCGGTTATTGTTGAACCGACGATCGGGACCACCACTTTTATTAACATAACGCCAGGTATGATCAACCACTTGCGCATCCCGAGGTACACCCTGATCTTCGATAAAACGGGTGATGTGACCGCTGATTTTTAAATTTTTATAAAACACTGCAGCGTAGGTGTTGCCGCGCTTTATCAGCAGTCTTTCGGGCAGAAAGTAAAATGCCAGGTTGTTTAACTTAATGCAGGGTATGGATACATTCGTTTGAAAATAGGGTAGAGGTGCCTGGTTGGAAGAAACCTGTCTGATTGGTGACCTTTTAATGAGTTGACCGGCGCCTGCATTGCGTTTGAAATCGCTGACCTGATGAGTTTGAAGATATTGCCATACCCTGGANGAACNGGCAAATGCCGCAAAATGNATATTGAATTGNTTGTATACCTCCTGAAACTTTTCATCCATGTCGTAATGTAGTTCCATNGCAAAACGTTCCCTGTCCTTTTTTTTGAGCCAAATGATTAATACAACAAATCCGGGGATGCATAGCGCAAATATATAGCCTGTATAGGGATTGGCCAGTATGACTTGATCCTGAGTAACAGCCTCGTGCGTGACATGCTCGACTCCGGCAAAGCGGCGGCTGATGTAGCCGGTGTTATCCGTCAACTGGACCTTCAGCCATTTTTGACCCGTAGAATCTACTAAGGGGAAGGTCTGTCCATAGTCTGCTGAACGTAATATTGTAGATTTTGCATTCGGAGACTGCCTTACATTCACACCGATGGTTGAGGTGATATTTACTAATAAGCTGTCTGTCGCCGGTTGCAAGGTTACAGTTTTGGTGTCAAACGAGGTAAAAGCCATTACAGCAATAAAGGCGATCAATGGATATATTCCAAACCAATTGACATAAGAATACTGGCCCGCTTTTTCCGTAAGCTCGGCGATGAAGGCTGTCGAGTCACTGTCGCTAAGTTGTTCAATCTCGGCAGACATAATGGTGTGGCCTGTGGGTTCGCAGCGTAAAGAGGGATAGGGCAGAGGCTCATTAGCAGGAGCGTTGGTATTTATTTTTTTGCGATAACTGATGCCGTTGGCGCTTAAATTGACGTAGGTTCCCCGCGGACCAACATTGATGCGTGCTCCTTTAACGCCGAGGGAGTAACTGACGCCACTTTTTGAGAAATTAATGCGGAACGGCCCGGAGCCAAATGATTTACGATATGACCAGCCCATAATAAAAATGTGTTGAGGTTAATTTTTGTATAGATTTCCTGGTTATCATGGATAACCTGTTGATGTTAACCATGAAGGTTTCATGGGTATAGAGAGTACAGCTACTTTTCCCAACTACATAAGGTTTTTCCGGCTTTTTCAGCCTCTGCCTGAGTGGTTTTGATTATTTTATAAGTACAGCGACTGAATCCCCGGCAATCTTTGCGGTAATGATATTTCTTGATATTTGGGGCCTTACAGACATAAACGGTGGTTGGCTTCGGTTTTTGAATAACCAGTATTAAGAGCAATAGACATATAAATTTCATCGTTTGATTGTTTTATAACTCAAAATTACCACATGAATATCGGTTATTTTTACGGGAAACCGTACAGAGAGCAGTAAGGAGAATTTGTCCTTACTGCTGGAAAATTTACTGGGTGTGACAGCTTGGCGAACAGGTTAGACATCCGTTAGTTTTTGTGTAGCTCTTCCTGGCTTCACTTACCGCATCCCAGCAATTAGAAAAGTTACCCAGATACATCCGATTTTCGATGATGGGCAGGTGCCGGCAGGTTTCCTCATGCACCTCGTGATCTCCGTTACTTTGAGCACGTTTGTTGACGTAATAATTCATGATGTAATAAATTAAATTAATGATTACTTCAAATGTAACTGGCCTTCTCAGGAGTTTTTTACGGGAACACGTAGCTGTATTAAATGTCAATCGTCAGATAATCTTGCGGTCTTTACAATAGGCAATAAGTTGCGTGTTCGTGGTGAAATCGCAAGCTTCCTTAATTAAATTAAGACGCTTTTCGACACTGCTCAGGCTGGATGCTTTTGCGCCCCGCTGCTCTAAATATGCCGGGATGTCCTTTAGCTTTGTGCCCAGGGCAAGTTGAGAGATGATCATCGTGTCAAATTCATCGAAATCATAACTGTTCTTCTTTCGAATCGCATTTCGAAATTCCATCGGTACATATTTCTTGTGGTCTGCGATCATTAAGATGGCACTGTTTAATTCAATAGCGTCATGACGGCCTTTACAGACATAACCATCGATGCTGAACCGGTCAAAAAGCTCCCGGATCGCATCGGGATTGGATTCTGCTGAAAAGACAAGGACCTTAAGATCCGGCTGCAGGCTTCTGGCTTCTTTAATTAGTTGGCTGCCATCAGTAATTGCCTGTTGTTGGCCGTCATCGGTAAACGAAAGGTCGGTGATCAGCAGTTCAAAGGGCTTGTTCTCCTGGTTACTGCGTTTTAACCTGGAGACTGCGTCATCACAGTAATATACATATTGAAATTCTGAAATGCCTAAATTCTTCAAGGTTTGTTCGACAGTGAGCTTGATGCTCTGATGGTCTTCGGCGATAAGTACTTTATTAAACATAGATTAGGTGTTTATGCAAGAGGAAAAGTGATGTTGATCTCAAGGCCTTTCCCGGTATTGGTAACAAAGGTAAGCTCGCCGCCAATTGCTTTAATACGGTTTCCCGTATTCACCAGGCCATTGTTAAAAATGGTACTTTTTTGCATGCCAACTCCGTCGTCGATATAGCTGATCAAACAACGGTTTGATTGCTTTTCAAACCGGATGACGACGTCGGTCGCCTGACTGTGTTTTCGCATATTGACCATGAGTTCCTGAATAATATACTTAATCTCGGTCTTTACTGCGGCAGGCACTTTTAGCCACAGTTCGCGGCTGTTGCCCACAAGGATGACCCTGGTTGTGTCTGTGGCAAATGATTTTATCAGCACTGATAATTTCAACTCAAAATTTTCATTGTCATCAACAATATCGTAGGACAGGTCACGTGCCCGTTGATAGACATCATCCAGATTATCCATCAGCCATTCAGGGTCTTGTTCGGAGCCGTATTGAACCGTTTTCATGATCCTGTACAAATCATTGGCCAGCGTGTCATGTACTTTCTTGGAGGCTTTGCGCTGGTTTTCCAGGATAGCTTCCTGTTTTTCCTGTTCAGTTCGCTTTTTTCGTATTTTATACCAACGCACCGCCAGGAAGATGATCAATAGAAAGAGACCAAGCATGCCATAAAAACGGATGCGTTCCTGGATCAGTTCATATCGCTTTTCTGAATTTTCCTTTTGCAATTTTAAATTATCGGCCTTACTCTTTTCAGTATGATAGCGGATCAGCGCGAATTGATTTTTTGCTGCATTTCTTGCGGTTTGCAGGCTGTCGTTTAGCTGTTCATACTGGATGAAGTACCCTTTTGCCTTTTCTGCCGGGCTTAACCTGATTAGTTTTTTCAGGGCATCCAATTTCGCATCAGGAAGATTCAGTTGGCGGGCAATCAGATACATTTTGTTTGCAAAATACAAACCTGAGTCAGGCTTGGACTTACTATAGTAGTCTGCTAAATGTGTATAACTCGAATTCTGGCCACGAAGGTCTTTTGCAATTTGTCGTATTTGTAAAGCTTCAAATAGCTCTGGTCCCGCATTATATCTGGGATTTTGCAACCATTTTGTGCTGGCCATATTGTTCAACAAACGGGCATACTCCTTTCCCTCACGTTTCGTTTGCCCGAGTACCTGTTGGTAAAAGCGTAGTGCTTGTGTGTAATCACCCTTCGAGCGAAAAGCATTCGCCTTATTATTTAAGAAAATCAACCGGTAGGTTTGCTCGTCAGAAAATTTAACGGCCAGATCGAAGTATTCGACTGCGCTGTCAAAATTTTCGAGCTTTGAACTGGTCATTCCAAGCTCATTGTAATCAGAGGCGAGACAATAACGATGTTCTTTTTTTTGTTCGTCCAAATATGTTAACGAAGTGGTCAGGCTTTCCTGGGCGCCATAATAGTCTCCGGCATCCGATTGAATGGAAGCCATGTAGTTGTAAGCCATTGCGGCCTCCAGGCTGTCTTTCGAACCGGTCGCCACTCTGTCAAAATAAGAGAATGCTGAATCAATTTTATGTTGGTGTAGAAAAGCTTCTGCTTTCTTAAAGTCAGTAGATTCGGATAGCGGAGCAGGAGTGCCTGGCTTCTGACAGCCAAACAAGCAGATTAGGGCTATTATCGAAATGAATTCTTTTTTCAACGCTAATTTTTTGACTTAAAGATAATAAATCAAACAGAAGTGGCTGAAATAAAAAAATAAGGCAAGAATAATCTTGCCTTATAGTTAATGGACATACCTATGGTTTAGGTGGCTTTGGTGGAACGTGTCCATCGTCGCCGTCGGCAGGTGGATCGCCGTATGTGGTCACTGTGCCATTGGTATTGCCGTTGTTATTATTGTTGTTGTGCGCAGGGCATGCGAATGCCAGAAAGAGCGCGAAAAATAGCTCAAACATTTTCTAAAAAATTAAAGTGAATAAATCCTGCAGCTACCCGGAGACTATCTCCGGGCGACACTGCAAACCGCGTAAGAGGCGCCTCTCACATTTTTTTTGGAAAGTGCTGAGCATTGTTCGCGGAAGCCGGTAACCGCTTCCCAGACCAGCTATCAACCGCCGCGTCCTTTGCTCAGGTGAAACCGTTCGAATCGATTTCTGAAGCAAATGTATAGCAGTCTAAAGGCCCTTCTGGCAGCCGATTCCAGTATTTCCAGTCGTTCCACTGGAATTCCAGTACGGTTCCAGTTTTGCCACCGCGATTGCGAAAAATGTGTTAGATTTATCAGTAAATAATTTGAAAAATGTCTGAACGTGTGTACAAAGATTTGGTTCTTCAAGATTTTGACCGCAAGCTGGCGACCAACCAATTGCGGCCGGAATTAGTTTCGCATAGCCGCAGGAATCTGAAAGCCCTTTGCGTGGATGTTTGCTCAGAGCGATTTGAAAAAAAGGATGAATTATTGTTGCAATCCTTTTTTGGTGTGAAGGATAGTCAGGGGGCTTATTTAAGCGCCATTAAAAACGTAAACGCAGATGTATTCCGGGCTTTGCATAATTTCCTAACAGACAGGAAAATCGATACCAATTTTAACAATATTCGCCTGCTGGCCTGGATGATTGATTTTGAACCCCGGCCATATTATCCCGGCATGGAGCTTCCTAAACCGGTAGAAGGGGTTAGAAGCACTTCCGGAAAAGGAAAGTCACCAACAGATGAAGACGAGAATTCTGGCGATAAGAAGAAGAAAATATCGAAGCAGAAAATCGCAGGTTTTGCAATATTATTCGGGGGGATACTATTTGCAATCTATTCGATCAATAAATTTAAAGTTGATAGGCTTACAGGAGATGAGCGATGCATGATTTGGAGCAATGATCATTACAGACCGATCAATTGTGATGAAAAAAATATTAGTGAAACGATCTATCCTATAGACAGGGATTTGATTACTAACTTTAAAAAAATTATGCGCCCGGATACGCTCACTTTATACTCTGTCAAGAAAGTTTGGTATATAAACACCAGGGGGCGGGTTGAATTTTATACCGCTTCTGGTCCTTATCCCTTAGACACGACTAGACGCTTGCTGCCCATGACAGATCATATCCTTAAGAAGTACGTGTATCACATTACTGATTGATGTCATGATGAGTAGTTCGCCCTGGAATTGCTCGTCGTTTTTTAGTGATCATACTGAAACTGAAGTTTAACTGGTAACATTCACCGGAAATAATTTTCTGTCTGATCTGTCAGCCACTAACAAAGGCTACTGCAGGGCCCAAAATTCTTCTGAATTGACATAATTTCGAATTTCATAATGTATAGCTAGCCAACCTTAAGCCGTTTTTTATACCTTCGCGCCATGAGCAAAGGATACGTTTCAGCAGAAGATTACGAAGCAGCATTTCACGGGATAGAATTACCACAAGGGCCAATTGAATTAGGTCCAGGTGCAACGGTTCCTGATGTTCATGTATTCTTGGATAAACAGATTACAATACTTCGTACCGGAACACATGAACGCGTAAAGGAGCCGGTCCGATGGAGGCTGGATAGATTGTTGGAAATTATTGAGGAAAGTAAATAGCCTTAAGTCTCATATCCATTCAATCCATTCTGCGTCTCGCAATCTGTCCAATATTGCGTTTGCATCTTCAACGCTGTAATGTTCCCTAGTCGCGCTTTTCTCAGTTGGCTGTCTACAATGCATTTTCTATTCACTTATTACAATTAATAGAAACTTATGGTAGGAATTAACATAAACATGAATACCATTCATGCTGCCCCTGACCTAGCTAATAATAGCCTCTCTTTCGTCATCGCCGTATCCAGCTTTAGACTTGATTAAAACCAAGCCTGTCCTCCGAAAATTGGACTATAAAATTACTATTATTTTTAATAGGGATACTAGGGCAAGGTGCTGTAAAGCAAAAAATCCCCCACAGCTCGTAGTTGTGGGGGATGAATATTATAGTTTAAGACTTCCAAATCGGTTACTAACTATTCCTCCTCCTGTTCCTGAAGATCCTACAACATCCGTATAGGTTACACCATTCCAGTAGATAGCCAAATTACCATCACCTTGAAATAACATGTAAAGTCTTTGACTTGATGTAAATGACATACCTGGCACATAAATATCTGATTTCCACACAATTTGATTGGATGCGTTGAGCATGATTATATTGCCATCTGGGTTAAACCACAAGTTCTCGCCACCAGTTTTGTTAATTGACCAAAGTGGATTCCAACTACCTACTTTGTAAATAACCAAATTACCATCACCCTGAAAATTCAGCTGATATTCTCCATTATCACTATAAATTACTTGATTCTTAGTCATCATAGGTTGTGTCGAACTTGGATAAAAAGCCCAGGTGGTACCGAACGCAGGAGGTGTTTGATAGGTACTTACGCGCTCTATTTTATACAAGTATTCATCGTTTGAGTTACGCCTATAGAAAGCATTCGGAATCCCAGCACTAGGTGGCGTATAATCGCTAGGCAAGAGAACATAAGCATTAATTGACTGTTGTATCCCTCTAGGAGTAGTACCTTGAAATTCCTGGGCTTTCAAATATACTCTTCCCGCCCATATACCGGCTGGAATGGTGCCATTCAAAGTTACATCCCAAAAGGTTCCATTTGTCCAATTTCCTTCGAGCTTTTCAGCTGTCGCCAAAACGGTCTCTGTACCGTTAATTTCTAAAATCAATTTAACTTTGATAGTGTTAAAGGTCGTGCCTGATTGCACAAAAACTGCATTTGCGCTGAAATTTCTTGCTGTTCCATTGGGGTTGTACATCAATCCCCCAGCGATTAAATATTGGGATGGGATACTAAATGAATTTAGGTTAACATACGAAAATGAGTTTTTTGAAATTAGTAACAACGACGCAACCACTGTAATTTTAATTAAGAACTTTTTCATTACTGCTCGTGTCTAAGTTTATACTCATTAGCAATATCATAATAGTGCTCTATTTGAGTTCTACTGATTACATTAGGTCCAAAGGTAAATTGATCTTTTATCGGATCGTATTTGACATCATCGATGCTTTTGATGTCTGCAAACCACATAATAGAGATGTATTTTTTAACCCTGTCTAATTTTTCCGAGCTAATTTTTTCGGGTAGATTAGTCTCCTCTGAAGAAGACTCTTTTGTGCAGCCGTTGAGAGCCAGCATGGGCATACACAGCATAAAAGCTATGAGGAATGCGTTAATTTTATTTTTCATATAAATATTTATTTTTCTGCAAAGATATTAACTAATGTTGACTTAAGGCATGAAAAACTCATTAAATATAGGCCGGGAGCGCTCCCATTATGTAGCAAACCAGTAGATCCGTTTTTCTCTCTGGAGGCTTATTGTCACTGATATAATAATATGCCACGGAAGCTATAATTAATAACCCTAGCGCAATTAAAAGTCGCTCATAATTCATAAAAACGAAAATATGCTTTTAGGGAGTAGCCGGGAAATATTTAAAGATTAATACAATGCCAGCGATAACTAAAGAAACAATACAACACCAGAATTCGACTCGATTTCTTATGCCATACCAGTCAATTTCAGTTTCTCCAGGCATTGGCTTATTAAGTCCAAACTAATGATATAGCAGATAGGCTACAAGTAGACACGTTAAACCTAGGAGGAAAAAATGGCAGTTCATTTTACAATGATATAATTTAAACTTCTAAATGGAATTACTATCGACTTTTCCGTTCCACCAATCTTCACCTCTCTTTATCCAGTAGAAGCCAAAATAGAAGATTGCAGTAAAGGTTAGGTATCTTAAATATTTAGGATGTCCATGCCAGATCTCAAGTATTGCCACTAAATAATAAACGACCATGCAAATGATCAGAATTACCCGAAGGATTTGGAACGTTAGGATCATATTGAGTTATGTCTCATAAAGTTAAAAATTTCACCCAATGCAGCTACAATGTGAGCATTTTTTCCTTTATTTTTTCGACCAGTATTTATGCTTGTCATCTAGCAATATTAACATCGACTAAAGTTGTTAAAAACCTGTCTTTAATGCGCAGTGTAACGTTCTTCTTTCTTCAACAGGTTAAGTTTATTTTAGCTCTGTAGTGAAATTATTGAGTGAAGTTGGCATAATGTAGTTGTTATAAATCAAGTGGAAATTGTAAAATAATTCAAATATAAAATTATACCATCTTCGGGTTTCAAAGGTCTTTTACAATTTTAAAAACAGGGTAGTGTTTTATCTAATTAAAGAGTTTCTGAATTTTGGTTTTCGCCATTGCCAGGGTGGGATAGGGTTGGGGTCTTTCCATAGCCCTGTTTTATTTTTCCTTGCTTGCAGCTCTAAATTGGCATAGACAGGATCAGTAGAATATTTTTTGAAATGCCAGGCCATCCCTTGTCTGATCATTTCTTGATTGACAATCTGTTTTTTATTATTCCTAACAGTCGCAATCAACCTGTGGTATCGATCGTATTTCTCTCCGTAAACCACTACATCTTGTCCAAAACACAAATCAGATAAGGCTTTTTTTGAATTACTGCCAAAAGGCTGGGAGCCTCTTTTCTCAGGGCAATCAATATGTGCCAAACGAACTTTGACTGGAGTATTTTTATATAGTACTTCCATAGTGTCCCCATCTATAATTCGAATAACTTTGGCAATGAAAGTTTCGTTTTTTAAGTTTACGCTGTCCGTTTGGTTGTTCCAATCAGGAAGCATATTTGCATGCAGAATAAACATAACCGCTATCAATCTTCCCATCCACATCATACTTTTTCTGTTCCTTCCAATGTTGTTCTCATAATTTTTATTGGTAATTGATTTATCCCCGGTAATTCAACCTATAATGATTTTTTTTTGCTCCCACTATGATCTAAGTAAACCGTTTTTAACGTTGCGAAGTTAATAGTAGTAATTAAGAAAAGCAGAGGTAAAAATAATTTCATCATAAGAGAGGGCAACCTATTGAGTGATATATTTTTGAATAATTGGATCTATGTTGGAAGGCAGATCAGCCGAAATGGGAGGTATGATAGGTCCCTTTACTTTCATGCTTTTAAGCCAGGTGATCCAGTATTCATTAATCACATCTCCTTCAAACGGATTTCCTTTTGCCGGATTAATACCCAGTACCACAACCTCTAGATTGTTCAGGTTATCATTGGCTTTTACAAAGCCATACCCTTTGTCTAGGATTAGTCCTTTATATTTGGATGTATTAAGTTTTAAAGATTTTACCAGTTCTGGAGTAAGGTATGAGCTCTTGTTTTCTTCCCTGAATTTTGAATCTTGATGAAACATGTAGCCATCTGTTAAAATAAATAGAATATTTCTGTGATTGGGTTTGATGCAGTAGTCGCTGACTTTATTCTTGAAAAAACCCCATATATCTGATCCGATATAACTTTTAGCTTCAATGGCAAGATTGTAAATCTCCTTTGAGGCCGAACTGTATTCCGCTGATATTTTTTGAATATTTTCTTTTGTTGTGTTGTCCTTTGTGAAGGATAATTTTAAATTTTTAGCCAAATCATTGATTTTGGAGTTTAATGGCTCTGGCTCAAAATACACCTGGATCTGATCATTGTCTTGCCTAATGGGCTTTGACCTTAAATGTTTTTCGAAACCCTTACTAATTGATTCAATATACCCTAGATCTCGTTTATAAAACTCCATAGAAGGATTAGCATTCTTCTTCGGGTCTATCCTGTCGGAAAGGTCTAACAAAATGCTAACATTCAAATTTTGATGTTTATTGGTTTTTTGTTTGGTCGCTGAAACGCCTTTAGTCTTGTTATTATCATTTTGACAACCATATCCTGTAATAAGAAACATGGTTGTGACTGAAATTAAAAGGAATATTTTTGTTTTCATGGCTCAGGATATTTTGGAATAAACAACATTTTGCGAATCAGGATTTATCAAATTAAGTCGTCGAAGATGCTCAGATGAAACATTTTCGCACTGTTCTAGAAGTTCGGTTTGGTTTCGCTGCGCCATTGCGATCTCAGAACTTACCGCCTGAAACCAGCCTTCCTTATATTGATTGTGATATAAAAGATATTCTTTTAGATTGATTACAAACCCATCAACTACCGCTTGTAGCTCTTCGATTTTTCCGCTTATTTCTACGGTTCTTTTCCTTAAGGTGTTGATTTCTTCAGCTATTTCAGTTTTAGAGATTTCAAGTCGTTTTATTTCTTCCAATTGGGTTCTGATATGGCCTTTGATCTTATCCAGGTTTTCATGCTCTTTCATGGTAAGGTCAAATACCAGCCCCCAAATGATATACACCACAAAGCCGGCGAAAATAATCATCCAGAATTCGGCTTCCCCTAAGGCTATTTTAAGGTTATATGGCAACGAATCCGGGGTTTTATTGAAATCATAAATTTTCTTTTCAATCTGATAGGCCAAAAGACCGTCAAATAAAAAGGTGACAATGAATAAGGCGATCATCCTAAAAACATTTTTAATGCCTTTGCCTTTTTGTACCATATGGATAATGAAGCCAAGCCCCAAAAAAACCGATGGTATGGTGAACACTAATACTCCTTCTAGCCAACCTGCTTCTAACGCATTATTGAAGGCTTGTGCATCGAAAATCGCAGCAGTTAGACTATCGTCGGAAAAACTTTTAAAGAAAGCGGAATAGGTAGCTGAGATATAAAAGACAAATAGATACAAGGTAATGGGAACCAATAAAAATAGGCCTATATAAAATTGTGCTTTTGGACGTTTGGTTGAGTCTACACCATATTTCTGTGGGTTATGGTTTACATCTTCTACCTCATGTTTTATTGTATTTATTTTTTCTATAGTTTGTTGTTTTTTTTCTTCAAAAATAGAAATGGCCGCTTCAGTATTTTTCAATTCACTCTGCTTCCTGATTTTCTCATCAATATATGGCTGTTTCAATTTTTTTTGCTGGATCTCTTGATCTCTACACTGTTGCTCAAAGCTCGTGTAAACATTTTCGAGGCAAGCTCTAAAGTTCAATGGTGCACCCATGGCTTTCAATGCTGCGCCATAACCACTTTGATAATAAGTAATCCTTACGCTCTGCTCTTCTTGCTCTTCGTGTGCTGAAACAATGCTTTCAGGTTCTGCCGGCCTCTTAACGGCGAATAATTTTTTAATTTCCATAGCGGTTAATTTATTGAGTCAAGAACTTCCTGAAGCTGTTTTTCCTTTTTAGCACAGTCTATCAGGTAATCACATATCTCGGTGATATTTTCATTTAAAAATTCGAATGTTCTACAGTATTTCTTGAGCAGGTTATACTCGTCTTCTGTCACTACTTTGTCTACCCAGATCATAATAGCAAGGTCATATAAAAACTCTATTCTTTTTTCAATAGAGGTTGGTACCTCCATCCTCTGTACAGGATTGATGAGTATGCTGTTAAGATGCTCGGTGTCAACGCCCCGTTGTTCCGCAAATTTGTAAAGTTGTTTCATCTCCAGCACATCAAAATTCTCGTCTGAGCAGGCGATTTGATAGAGCCTTAAAAAATGACTTTGCAATTCAGTGCTAATTGTGGCCTCCATATTGTTTGTGGTTTGTTAGTTTAAATGAACTTTAGAAATGATTGATTTTTATTTTTTAAACGTCTGATAATTTGTTCTTTATTCTCGATGTATTGTCGCTTCATTAATTGCATTTGCAATCTTTTGAATATATCAAATGAGAGATTGCTCAATGCTGGATAATAACCGGCGCGGTAGCAATCCCTTCATTTTTTCGAGAGCTTATGGTGTGTTGTTGACGATGGTTTAGTAATTGTCTAATGTCTGATGCAGCTGGTTTCGATAATCATAAATTTCATCGAGATTGTTTAGTTGTTTCTTTTCTCCCGCATCTTTACCGTTTTGAAATGTTTCCAGGTATTTATTGGTGGTATTAAAGTGGAACCGGCAAATTGGTTTTCTGTTGTTGTCGTCGAGCAGGACTCCGAAATAAGATTGTGTATCCCGGGATGCAATTCGGTCTGAGGAAATCTTCTCCCTTAAAATCGCCTTTACGATTTGAAACGCTTCTGTTTCTTCTTCTGTTGTGATGATTTTGTTAGCTTCATTATTTTCATCAATAGAGATGGTCTTGGCATCTGCTTGTTTTTCAGCTTTCTCATTCATATTCAATGCAGACTTTAGCCTGTCACTGATGGATTCGTTAATGGATACCGTTAATGCTTTTTTAGTATACTCCTTAAAAGCAATCATCCTGTTTGCGGTCAGGGGCTTATCGAAGAACCTATTGACCAATAATTTGACCATTTCATCTGAGGGGTTATCTATCTCTTTTTCAAACTCTTTTCTGATGGCCTTAATGTATTTCAGGTCCTCAGCCGAGTCGAGGATACTCTCTAAATTGTATCCGTTTTTGGTAAAGCTTTCAAGTATTTTTATGGAGCTATCTTTAAGGTCTTCTATATTGATCGTTAAGAAAGGCTTCTCATCCATAATATTTGGTTTCTCCAGGTCAGCATAGAAGTTGTAAATGGTTCCGTTTGTCAATACCCCGAATTTTGCTTTGGAAACATGATAGTACCGGTGAAGCTGGGAGTTATGGGCATCTGCATTTTCTCTCCAATGCTTACATTCAAAGATGAGTATAGGCTCATTGTTTTTTCGAATTACATAATCTACTTTTTCTCCCTTTTTTGTGCCGATATCACAAATGTGCTCGGGAACAACTTCTGTCGGATTAAAAATATCGTACCCTAAGATTTGTATAAAGGGCATTACAAATGCATTTTTCGTTGCTTCTTCTGTATTGATCTGATCTTTTAATCCGACTACTCTTTGGTGAAGTTGTTCTAACTTTAGTTTAAGATCCATTTTGCCTGAATTTTTATTTGAGTTTGTTTCTCAAAAGTAAAGCGGGGTAGCTATTAATTATTACGGGAAACCGTAAGCCTAATGTATACCATGGTCGTGGGCTGCGAACGGACCAGTTGTGTTGAATGAAACATCAGAAAATTGATTATCGGTTTAGGTAATATATTCCGGTTTCCCGTAATGATCGTTCAAAACGTAGAAATATCTTAGTCATTTAATATTAAATCTTAAACTATGCCACAACGAGTTTTAAATGAAGATTGGGAAGATTACGACAATCGCAAAATCAGAGACAAAAGAGATGGTCACTATTTTTCATGTGAAGAACCATGGGAAGTAGATTATCTTGTAAAGAAGATCAGAAAGCACAAAGCTAATTCAGAACAGGAGATTAAAAACGCGATTGCTTCTTGTTGCAGAACAGTTGCTGCACCAAGGCTGAGGAAGACATTTGTTGAATGTGTAATGGCGAAATTGTAACCAATATTAGGGAAAGCTCAGCTTTCCCTAATATTTCATGATCTATCATGGAAAAAGTTGGGGCAGATGAAATTTCGACCCAGATAGCGCCCATATTACAAGTTTTTCGTGCGGCTATCGAGGAGCAACAGATCGTTGATATTGGTGCAAATTTATTGTACGCATTGATCAGTAATCAGGTATTTGGCGTAAACCAATTCATTTCGTCAAATAAATTCACCAAAAAAGAACAGTATAAAATCATTGAGGATACATTCTTTATGTTTTGGAAAATGATTGAACGCTGATGAGCAATGCAATAAGAAAATGAAAGTAATAATAACAGGAGCCACAGGAATGATTGGGGAAGGTATTTTGCTCGCTTTGCTCGATCACCCCGATATTATCGAGATATTGATGGTGAATAGAAGAGTTTCCCCGTTAAAGCATCCCAAACTTTCTGAATTAGTAGTAAAAGATTTTACGGATTTAGCCACATATTTCGCTAAATTGACTAGCTACGATGGCGGGAATAAGTTCATTTGGTATGGATGGGCAGAAATACAGCCACATCACTTTTCATACCACAATAATGTTTGCAAAGGAACTTGCCCGTTTGAATCCAGATATGGTTTTCTTTTACTTATCTGGAGTTTATGCAGATAGTTCGGAAAATGGAAAAATAATGTGGGCAAGGATAAAAGGCAAAACGGAGAACGCATTAAATGAGCTACATTTTAAGGCCGTTTACAGCTTCCGACCAGCCTTTATTATTCCGTTGAAAGCACAAAAAAATGTGAGGCTGATTTATAAGGTGCTAAGTCTTTTCTATCCTTTTGTGTTTCCAAATAAAACCTTGACCTATGATGAAATCGGAGCTGCATTAGTTCGAATATTGACATTTGGATACAGCAGAGATATTTTAGAAATAAATGATTTAAAATTATTAGCTAAACAAGCTGAGGTGGACAAATAAATTCGAGTAACTTGGCGGCAAGATTATCAGTGATTTATCCCTCCTTCTTCGGGATGAAAGCATTCATCAAGATGGCACCGGAGATTGTCCCGTATCTGTTCATCCAGTATTAGGTCAAACGATGACAGAACTTCTGCTCGCTTTAAGCGATCTGTCGACAGTAGAAAAAAGAGAAGGTTAAATCTATCGCCATTAGCATTTTATACTTCGTTCAATTGATTTTTATATTTTTACAGTGAAACATTAACTGTACCTATGAATCCTTTCGTCCTTGCTCTAAAAGCAAAAAACCTAACCGTAGAGATCCATCATCATTCAGCCTATCAGATCGTATTATCGAATGACACACCTTTTAATTCGACCATTAATGGAACCCTATACGAAAGAATCCACGGCTTTTTGATCAAACCGCATGTGCCGCATTTTTGCGAAGCCGAAAAAGGGACGTTGAACGTTTTAAATATAGAGCCCTACTCAAACATTGGCTTAGAATTGGCTGGCAGATTTAAAGAAAATGAGGAATATATGGTCTTTCACTCACCGTCCGAAACCAATGCATTTTTTCAGACGCCCAAAGACAGTTTGGCTGTTGGCCAAATAGTTGATGCTATGCTCGCTAACTTGCCGGCTACGGCCTATGATGAAAGAGTTGCCAAAATAGTGGACTATATCAAATCTAACTATTACGAGCAAAACATTACGCCGCGAACATTTGCCGATATCGTCTTTCTTTCGCCCTCGCGTTTAGCGTCACTCTTTAAACAACAAACCGGCAGTAGCCTGTCCAAGTATCTGTTATGGACAAGGTTGCGCCAGGCTATCTACCTTACGCTTTCTGAAAAAGATAGAAGCCTTACCGAGATCGCCTACGACACCGGCTTTTACGATCTGCCTCAATTTAATAAGTACATGTATGAAATGTTCGGCATGCCCCCTAAGGCCTTAAAATTCAATAGCGACCTGATCGAGGTTCTATAATAACAGTGATTTGATACAAGTTTAACGATCAGGGCCTGCGCAACTTTGTGATATCATTTTAAACAAATAATATCATGAAAGCAATCGTATATGAAAAGTTTGGCAACACAAGCGTGTTGCAAACTATAGAAGAACCAAAGCCGGCTATTCAACCAGATCAGGTACTGGTCAAAGTAAAAGCATTTTCTATCAATCCAATGGACTGGAAGATCAGAAAGGGCGAAATGACCCTGATGTCCGGTTCAAAATTTCCCAAGCATACGGGTACTGATTTCGCCGGCATTGTGGAGGAAATTGGATCTGCTGTAGTTGGCCTAAAAAAAGGTGATGAAGTTTTTGGTGTGGTCAAAAACATGATGAAAGAAGGGGTATCGGCGGAATATATTGCCATAACAGCTTCACTTGTCTGGACAAAATCGGCTAACATTAGCTTTGCCCAAGCGGCGTCTATTCCTGTGGTCGGAACGGCTGCTGTCACCGCATTAGAAAAAATGGATAACATCAATTCACAAACCAGCATTTTGGTTAACGGCGCTACCGGAGGCTTTGGGATGTTTTTATTGCAATTATTAAAACAACGGGGTGCAAATGTAACTGCGGTAACCAGCAGCCAGGGAGCGGCGTATGCAACAAAATGGGGCGCAAACTCCGTGATAGATTATAAAAAAGAAAATGTGCTTTCTCAGCATACCACCTATGACATTGTTATCGACTTATCGGGCAAAATGGGTTACAAAGCTGCTAAACAGATCATGAAGCCTAAAGCCCTATTCTTAAACCCGACACCAAAACCAATCGACATACCGCTATCGCTATTAGGGAACTTATTTAGGGGTAAAAAGCATGTGGTTATCCTTTCTAGCCCGGCTACAAAATACACGAATGTTCTGCTAAGTGCCTTGGATAATGGGCTGGAGATCGAAATCAACAAAGTATTTCCATTTGAACAGTATAAAACAGCGTATGAATATGCAGAGCGTGGTGGTTACATTGGTAAAGTACTTATAGAGATCAATTAACATGCTGACCAAGATCGATAGTACCATCAAGTATGGTAAACAGCATGGCGGCTTTGGCATCCAAATTTTGTATCCAGGACTCGTCCACCCTCAATTAAATGATAGCGGCTTTTCCACCATCGGAAGAATAGATCATGCCCGCATCAACCCGGGAACGGTGATTCCTATGCACCCGCACAGGAATGATGAAATACTTACCTATTTAAGAAGTGGACAGGTAAAACATTTGGACTCTGAAGGCCATACCTGTATCATCTCCAACCAAAATTTAATGGTCATGAATGCGGGTGCCAGTTTCTATCACGAAGAAAAGGTGCTGGCAGAAGGCGGTATTTTGGAAGGCCTGCAAATTTTCATCCGGCCGGAAACTGCCGATTTACCATCCGGGGTTCAATTTCATGATTTGCCGGAAATCTACAGTAACAACCAATGGCGAAAAATAGCGGGCAAAGGCGATGATTATCCGTTAGAGATCAGAAGCAATACCTGGCTGATGGACCTGCGATTGGAAAAAGGTGAAAAAATTATCCTGCCTGAATCGCCGGCTGAAAACTGCGCCTACTTGTTTTATGTATTTGACGGAAAAGTGAGTTTCGATGATACGGCCCTTACTACCGCCGAAAGTGCTTTGATCGAAAACGAAAGCCCAATATTCCGGGCTGTAGAAACCAGTGACATCGTCTTGTTTATTACCCAAACCGACGCGGTTCATTTTGACGGCGGCATGTACAGCGGTAATCTCCACTGATAGAACAGTGATTTGATACAAGTTTAATCTGTCCGATCAAGGCACTTTTGTATAGCAAATTAAACAACATGAAAACACAAAAAAATCCAGAAATAATAGTCGTCGTGACCATAGATTCGAACATTGATCAAGCTTTTAATTATATCGCTCCGATCAACCTAATGCACATCTTTCGCGGGAATGCAATTATCCCGGCGATTGTTGACACCAGCGTAAAACAAGGCTGGGATATAGCCGGGTTGCAACGCACTGTTTATTTTGCAGATGGCTCGACCTCCCAGGAAAGTCTGCTAACGGTCAATGCGCCCACATCATTTTCCTATAAAAACGAACATTTTACATCCAAAATTCTTTCGGCACTACTCAAGCGAATGGAAGGCGAATGGCTGTTTACTGATCTAGGACACGGCACCACCAAAATCGAATGGACCTACCGGGCTGTCCCAACTAATTTTTTCGCCAGGCTGTTCGTCAAATTAGTACTCATGAAAGCGGTGCATACCTCGCTGAAGGATGCGTTAGCGATCATTAAAAACGATCTGGAAAGCGGAAACTTAACAGCGGGCACTACCTGGAAGCAAAATTTAAGAACAGTGATTTGATACAAGTTTAAGGTGATTGATCGCAAGATCTTTGCATAGTAATTAATCAACAAACAGTTTAAGAACATCAAAAATGAAAAAGAAAATAGTCATACTCGGCGCCACCGGGACGGTGGGCAGTAAAATATCCGAGATCCTTTTAAAGGATGGTCATCAGGTAACCCTAATCGCCAGGCACGCGCAAAAACCTTGTAGAATTCGCTAGGTATACCGATGAAAACCACAATTTGGTAGGCATCATAGTGTATGGCGAGAATAAAAAAGTATCAAAAGCATTAGAGGGATTAAAATTTCATGAATAAAAGTAAATAATTTGTTTTTCGCTACGCTATCCTGTTAAGATTACCGGTTTGCCAAGTGGTAGCTCTACCTAAATCACTAACTATGAAAACATCTCTGAACGCCTTTTTACAGCATTAGCGTATCAGCTAGCCGAAATCACTTTAAGCGAAGTACAATTGATCGACCAATATCGTGCTTCTATTGAAGTTTGTAAAAAGGCGATAAGCAAACTAAAAAACGATAGCTCCAGCTATGTTTTTAGCAACCCCGCTCGTATTTATAATAGTATTTTTAATTTTCAAATATAAATGCGTTTGACTTTATTGAAAGACTTCACGATATTGCTTATAGATAAACCACTTCTTGTATATGCACGAACAGCTTTTTGATTATATCAACCGCTATAGCAAACAAACACTGTCTGAACAAGAGATGTCGATCATAACCTCTGTGATGGAACCTAAGCGTCTGCGCAAAAAACAGTATTTTTTAGAAGAAGGTGAGATTTGTGCCAATACAGGATTCATCGTGAAAGGCGCAACCCGTCAATACAGTCTGGATGAAGAAGGAAATGAGCACATCATGCAGCTGGCCATTGAAAACTGGTGGATCGTTGACCGAAACAGTTTTATGAACCAGGTGCCTTCGGCTTACTTTATAGAGGCCTGGGAAGATTGCGAACTTTTGCTATTGCCGCGTGCCAAACTTGATACCTTGCTTTCGATACCGGCCATCAACACGATGTTCTGGCAGATGAGTGAGAATAATCACATTGCAGCACAGAAACGGTTGGACGATACAATCAGCCTTTCCGCCATTAAACGTTATGAAAATTTTCAGCGGCTTTACCCGCAAATCATCCAGCGGTTTCCTTCGCACCAGATCGCTTCCTATTTAGGTGTCTCCCGGGAAACGCTCAGCCGGGCGCGTTCGAGATCGGTACGCTGAGCAATAGGCTACTAACAGGAGCGTGACTTTCGTCACGCATCTTTTGTGACAAACGTCATCGTTCTTCCTTCATTCATGAGGGTACTTTTGCTTTGTAAATTTTATTCATTTATTTAAAAAACAAAGCATATGAAAAAGTTCAAGATCGAAGACACCGTAATTTTACTGATCGATCATCAGGAAGGAACCATCAATTTTTCAGCTAACCGTCCGCATGAGGTGATCATATCCCGTGCCCGCACGCTGGCAAGATTAGCCAAAGAGCTTAACATGCCGGTTGTGTTAACTTCCAGTCAGGAAGATATGCAGCAAGGCCCGCTGTTAAAAGACCTTCAGGAGATCTTACCGGAACAATTTGCCAAACGCGTGAAACGTGAAGGTATCACCAACGCATGGGATGATGAGAATTTCAGGGCAGCTGTTCGTCAGGCTGCTGATGGCAGAAAGAATATCGTCATGGCTGGTTTAACTAATGACGTGTGTATCGTATGGCCGGCAATAGATATGCAGGAAGAGGGTTTTGACGTACAAGTGGTAATAGACGGAGGCGGCTCACCGACCGAGATCGCGGAAGACGTGGCACGCAAAACCTGGGAGGCTAACGGCGTACGTACCACTACTATCAGCCAATTCATTTCAGAATTGATCGGCAGCTGGGCATCACCCGAAGGCGAGATTGCCAAGCCGATCGTTATCGATGAGGTTTATTCACTATTGTTCAAATAATCATTTGCAGTGCCGGTTTACCGGCGCTGCTTTATCTCAAAACTATGATACAACAGTTCAAAAGCAGCGACTTCCGCGGGAACGGCCCTATTCAGGCGCTATATCCGGGTTTGGTGGTGGGTACTGCTGATACCGGCATTGGTAGCATTGGCCGGATCGACCATGCTACATTTAAAGGTAAACATCATATCGCCATGCACCCGCACGTCAACGACGAGATCCTTTCTTATTTCAGAAGTGGTAAAGTTGTGCACCGGGACTCTGAAGGTTTTCATGAGTCCATCGGCGCAAACCGCCTGATGCTCATGAAAGCGGGAAGGATGTTCCAGCACGAAGAAGACATAGACGGACAAACGGAACCACATGAGGGACTACAGATATTCATCCGTCCCGGTGTGAAAGATTTAAAGCCGGAAGTAGTGTTTCAGGACCTTGATAAAATATATAGTGATGATCAATGGCGGTTACTTGCTTCGACTGCAAAGAACACCGTTTTTCAATTCAGTAGTCAGACCTGGATCTATGATGTCCGTTTATCAGCAGGCAATTCAATAGGTCTGCCGGTCCTTCCCGTCGAAGGTCTTACGCAGCTACTCTATGTTTTCAAGGGTGATGTAACGGTGAATAAAACATTCCAATTAAAACATAAAGAAGGCTTGATCATTAGGGATGAGGAAATTGCCATTCAAACCTTGCAAGGTGCAGAGCTGGTTTTATTCGTAACTGATGAGAACACGACGATATTCAAGGAAGGGATGTATAGCGGGAATCAGCTTCGTTAGGCTTCAAAGTTACCATGAACCTTAATGCAGCCGTACCAAACTAAACGTATTTTGCAGGCCGATGCACTATTTTGCCAACCTGAAGGATGAAAATTTCATTGGGGACAAGTATGCAACGGTTTTTGACATTCGTAACTCGGCGGGGCGAATCGAATACAAGAGGGAGATGTCTTCAAACCGCTTTAAAACGGCCCCTGTCAGCAAACCAAAGCATATACCCCCAGCCAAATCTGCGGAAACCTTTTTTGTCTCTATTTTCACAACATCGAAGGTCAGGAATTAAATGTTCCTGCCGGCGGAGACATTGATCTGATAAAAGAATGGGTGCTGGTCATTATTGACGCGCAGGAATTTACAAACTGCCTGGAAAATGCGCTGAAATCCAAAAGCCTTGATTTTGAGGGGAGGTGTGTCACATATACCAATTTTTCGAAATATGACGGTAAGAAATCTCAATTTATGAAAGACATATGGTTTGCCCATCAGAAAGAATACAGATTCTGGATCGATTATCCTTCCCTGACAGATTTTTGCGTGGACATAGGGTCGATAGAGGGAATAGCCCGGCTGATGCGGTCTGGGGAACTGAAGTCAATGGGCTTTAAAAAAATCCCGACCGGGATGAAAAGCCACTTTCAAAGGGCCTATGTGCTTAACTTGATCTCTTCCTACCGCGCAGGCCTTGGTACGGATCTGGATGCCACGTCCCTTGTCAGGCAACATGCAAGGAGTCTGATTAGCGCGCTTAAAACAGCTTCGGTAATCATGAAAGATAGATCCAGCAGGAATCACCTGCTGGATTTGTACGATCGTTTGTATGAGGTCATCTATAAGCCTTTAGTTGAAGCGAAACACAATGCCGCAAAATGATCCAAAGCGCCGTTAGGAAGGGCGCTTTGTTATTAACCTTTTGAAACTGCATTCCAGAACTAGTATTGGTATGTACATACAATCGTAGTCAAAAACATCGCTCTTGTAATGTAGATAATAACTAAAATGGTCACTTTGAAATAGTGACCATTTTAAACCCTCAAGCGACTTACGTTCAATCGTAAGATAATAGGCTTATTTTCCTGTTAATAAAGCCGCCTCGGCGCCATCTTCAGCTTCATGTAGCTGATTCAAAAAATCAATGTATAATGGAACGCTTTTTTCTATCCAATCTTCCGAAGGGTTGTAGGCCATTCCGTAATAGGCAAAAAGGGGTCTGTAATCGGCTTTAACGTAACCAAATGTCAGTTCGAATGGACGGGTCATTTCTTCAAGAGAATATTTATAAGGACCTCCTTTCCGTACTTCATCTTCTTTAAGTCCTAATGAAATTGCGATTGCTATTTTTTTTCCGTTTAATTTATAGCCGCTTGTATTACCGTATGCCCAGCCATAGTTAAGCACCTCGTCCATCCATCTCTTTAATAATGCGGGGCCATGATACCAGTAGAAAGGAAACTGAAATATAATTCGGTCATGTTCTTCGATCAGTTTTTGTTCACCTTCAATATCAAATTTCTGGTCAGGATAAACCTCGTGTAGTTGGTGTATGTGATACTTTTCCGGGAATTTTTCCAATTCTTGAATCCATCTTTTATTTATTTTTGAATTTCTAATATCAGGATGGATGACGATAATTAATGTTTTCATTTATATATTCTATTGTGCCGCAAATTTGGTTCGGCAGAAAATTTGTCTGTTTGATTTACTTGACTGATTCTAGTGATTGCGCTGGATTGTTGTCTTGATATTGATACAGAAAATCCAGGTACAGCGGAACGCTTTTTTCAACCCATTCTTCCGACGGGTTATAAGTCATTCCATAGTATGCAAAAAGGGGCCTGTAATCAGCTTTTAGATATTCAAATGTTAATTCGAAAGGTCGCGTCATTTCTTCCAGCGAATATTTATAAGTTGCGCCGGGCTGTACTTCCTCTTCCTTCAGGCCTAATGTTATTGCCAAAGCAAACTTTTTATCTCTTAATTTATGGCCACTTTGACTGCCATAGGCCCAGCCATGGGTAAAAACTTCGTCCATCCATTTTTTTAACAATGCCGGGCAATTGAACCAGTAGTAGGGGAATTGCAGGATAATGCGATCATGCTCCTCGATCAGTTTTTGTTCCGCAGCTATATCAAATTGCTGGGTAGGATAGATCTCATGTAACTGGTGCACATGAAACTGTTCTGGGAATTTTTCTAATTCTTTGACCCATCTTTTATTGATTACGGAATTTTGAATATCAGGATGGATAACGATGATTAATGTTTTCATTTTATAGTGAAATTGTGTACAAAAGTTTGGATGCGTATTTAGATCCTAGCGGACATGATCATTTCCAGCCGCCACCAAGCGAGCGGTAAAGTTCTGCTACAGCGCTTAGCTGCTGACGCTTTATGGAGGCCAGTTCCAGCTCGCTTTGTAATACATTACTTTGGGCGGTGATTACTTCCAGGTAGTTGGCTATTCCATTTTTAAACAATAAACTGGCATTGCCTGTGGTTTGTTGTAAAGTGCGTACGCGATTTGCAGCAATCTCCTGCCGTGATTTCAGTTTCTCGATTTTTACCAGCGCATCGGAGACTTCACCTACAGCATTGAGCACAGACTGCCGGAATTGCAGCACCACTTTTTCACGCTCAATTTTTGATACTTCATACTGAGTTTTTAGTTTTTTGCGATTTAAAACAGGTTGTAAAACACTTCCAGTCACTGTGCCGAACAGAGATGCCGGTATATTGAACCAGTTACTGGCTTTCAAAGTGTTTACCCCGGCCGCGGCTGTTATATTGAGTACCGGATACATGCTGGCTTTATTGAAACCTACGTTCGCATTCGCCACATTAAGTGCTAACTCGGCATGGTGTACATCGGGTCTGCGGCTTATCACTTCCGATGGCAAACCAGTAGGAATGCGTTCTGCAGGGTTAAGCTGCTTCAAACGCGTATTGCGCTCAATACGAGTAGGCAACGCTCCGCTAATAACGCGCAAGGCATTTTCCTGTACCGTGATGTTCTGCTCAAATTCCGGAATCAGCTGGGCAGCTGCCAGCTGCTGCGCTTCTGCCTGCTGAACAGCCAGAGAACTAACTTGTCCTGCTTGCATCTGCAACTTGATAATTTGTAGTGTACTGTCATTCAGTCTGAGGTTGCGCCGGGCAACATCCAGCTGCTCATCAAGCATTAATAAGTTGTAGTATCCTTGCGAAACAGATGACACAATATTGGTCTGGATCGCCTTCCGGGCTTCGGCTGTTTGCAGGTATTGTGCCAGGGCGGCTTTGCTTTGATTGCGGATTTTGCCCCAGATATCTGCCTCCCATGACAGGGAAAGATTAGCGTTATAGTCTTCGATGTGGTTAGTGCCTAAAAACTGGCTCAAAGTAAAACCATTCAAGCTGTTGTCTGAGGGACGGTTGGTATTGGCAGAAACATTTAAACTGACCTGGGGTGTATGATTAAATTTGATTTGCTTAAACTGAAGTTTCGAGGATTCCATGTTTTTTAATGCGATCTGCATATCATAATTGTTTCTGATCGCACTATCAATCAGTTTTTGCAGGATCGCATCATTAAAAAAGTCTTTCCACTGCACCTCAGCAATGCTGCTGGTATCGGTTGTAGTTGCTGCATTTCTGAAGGCAACAGGCAACGCTGGTTTTGGTGTTTCCATTTTCCTGGAAACGTTGCAGGCACTTATGATCATTAATAAGGTTACTGCGCTTAATATCGTTTTCATCTGTTTGTAGTTTTTTTTTGTGATGAAACTATCAGACTATCTATCTCACTCCGATAATTAAAATCATGATGGTTTCATTTGTTCCTCTTCGACGTTTGCCTACCCATGCCCCCTCCGAATCCGGAGAAGGCAAGAGTATGGCAGGATATTATAATAATTCCGGTTCTAATTGTTTGATGGCATGCTCGTTGTCAGCTTTATCCGGATGTTTTTGAACTGGTTTACCGCTAACTTTCTCCTGCAGGTGCTGGAAGATGACGAACAGGACCGGGATAATGAACAGTCCTAATAACACACCGGATACCATGCCTCCTGCAGCNCCGANGCTGATCGAATGGTTACCCTGAGCAGATGGACCNGTGGCAATGCTCATCGGGAATAAACCNGCTACAAAAGCCAGTGAGGTCATGATGATCGGGCGGAGCCTTAGCTTCGCTGCCTCTATGGCCGCGTCGAATAGGGACAGACCGGCCTTTCTTCGCTGCACCGCGAATTCGACGATAAGGATCGCATTCTTAGCGAGCAAACCGACCAGCATAATCAGCGCTACCTGTACATAGATACTGTTGGAGATCCCAGTCAACCCAATAGCGACAAAGACACCGAATATCCCGGCAGGCAGAGATAAGATTACCGCCAGCGGAAGGATATAGCTTTCGTACTGTGC